>Ga0208849_1000010_pt1 | contig 245795 bp, 232 predicted proteins | sample NGESurdeep072012_10_FD_184470 | JGI IMG/M metagenome (GOLD analysis project Ga0208849, IMG submission 184470) | Arctic peat soil microbial communities from Barrow, Alaska - NGEE Surface sample 53-3 deep-072012 (SPAdes) | ecosystem: Environmental > Terrestrial > Soil > Wetlands > Peat ... | reverse complement strand
CCCGGCTTGTTTGGAGCCGTCCGGCCAGCTCCCTGCTGCGTTTCCCGCTCATACACTTCAACATCACCAGGGGGATACGATGTGCGTAGGCTCTACCATTGTTGTTCCAAGTTTGACGCCCATGCGCTCGCACGATAGACTACTTGGGTTTGCCTGTAGCTGCGGTTTCCGTTCTGGATCCGCCCGCGGGTTTGCCAATTGAGGGCGAGGCGGAGAGCAGCAAGCACGAAAAATTTGTAGTTTCCTGGCTCGCGACTCTTCATGCTGTTATGGAGCGCGCCGGTGATTTTGATGGAGGCATAAGTATGTACGCGGTCATCCGCGCCGGTGGGAAGCAGTACCGTGTGGCGCCCGGAGATGTGATTCGCCTGGAAAATCAGGGCGATGGCAAAGACGGCAAGATAGAGTTCGGCGATGTGCTGGCTGTGTCCGGCGAGCAGGGACAGATTGGGCGTCCCGGTGCCGGAGCTTCGGTGATTGGCGAAGTGGTTGAGCAGGGCCGCGCCAAGAAAATTCTCGTCTTCCACTACAAGCGCAAAAAACAGTACAAGAAGCTGCGTGGACATCGGCAGGGTTACACGGCCATCCGGATCGTTGAGATTGGATTTGACGGGCAGACGTTTAAGGCGCCGGAGTTGCCGAAGAAAGAGCCTAAGATCAAAAGAGTGACGCCGGTGGATGAAGAGCATCATGTTGAGCATCGCGCTCATGCGGCGCCCAAGGCGAAGGCGCACGCACCGACACACACTCACACTAAGAAAAAAGCCGTGGCTAAGAAGGCTGTGCATAAGAAGTCGGCGCCTAAGAAGAAGAGATAAGCTGGTTCCCTCGACTTGGGATGGTCTTTGCGGACCGTCCTTGGAACTCGCGATGGCAAATTTGATAAAGGATTAAATGTTATGGCACACAAAAAAGGGCAGGGTACATCCAGAAACGGGCGCGATTCGAACGCTCAACGGCTTGGTTTTAAGGCATTCGGCGGACAGATCGTTCCCGGCGGGACGATCATCGTCCGGCAGCGAGGGACGCGAGTGAAGCCTGGACTGAACGTTGGGCGAGGCAGCGATGACACATTGTTCGCGAAGATCAGCGGGCGGATCAAATTCAAAGACCGCGGGCAGATGGGAAAGTTTGTCATGGTCGAGCCCTTAGAAGCGAAATAGTTTTTATTTAAGTTATGGCTGCGCGAGCGGCCGGCAGCCTCGGCTTCGCGTCGAGGCTTTTTTGTTGGGCATCAGAACGATGGAGAGACGGGCGTCCTCGCCCGTCAAGCCAGACGAGGACGTCCGGGTCTACGCGAGCCGTGGTAATTTTGAACAGAATGCCGAGCTTTGCTCGGCTTGACGGGCGGGGACGCCCGTCTCTCCATTGATCGTTTATGTTTATTGATGAAGCGACAATTCGAGTGAAGGCTGGAGACGGCGGTAACGGATGCCTCGCCTTTCGGCGGGAGAAGTTTGTTCCGCGTGGAGGCCCGTCGGGCGGAGATGGCGGCAACGGCGGCGACATTGTTATGGAATCGAGTGAGCGCCATAACACACTGGTGCATTTCCGCTTCAATCCCGAATACAAAGCGCAACGCGGACGGCACGGCGAGGGTTCGAACAAAAAAGGCCGCGAAGGCGAGGGAATAGTCCTACAGGTTCCCGTGGGGACGATTTTGTACGATGCTGACACTGGCGAAAAAATCCACGATTTTGAACGCCCGGATGAACGAATCGTGGTCGCTTGCGGAGGTCGTGGCGGTCGCGGCAACGCGCGATTCGCAACTTCCACGCATCAAGCGCCACGTGAGCATGAAGACGGGCGTCCTGGCGAAGAACGTGTTTTTCGTCTGGAATTAAAGCTTCTCGCAGATGTTGGATTGGTTGGCTATCCGAACGTTGGGAAATCAACTTTGATTTCACGAATTTCCGCGGCGCGTCCGAAAGTTGCGGATTATCCATTCACAACGTTGCAGCCGAACTTGGGGGTAGTTTTGGTTGGCGAGGCGCGGGAGGAAAAGAGTTTTGTGGTTGCGGACATTCCGGGCCTGATCGAAGGTGCGCATTTGGGGGCCGGGCTCGGGACGCAATTCCTGCGTCACATCGAGCGCACCAGATTACTCGCTCACATGGTTGACGTTTCCGACGACAGCGGAAGGCCGGACCCTGTGAAGGACATCGAGATAATAACGAAAGAGCTGAAGAGTTTTGGTGGAAAGCTGGAGGAAAAGCCAACTATTCTTGTCGCTTCGAAAATCGATGTCGCAAACAAAGAAAAGCTGGCGAAGCTGAAAAAATATGCCAAGAAGCTAAAGCTGGATTTGTATCCCATTTCCGCTGTGACAGGTAAGGGCGTTGAAGAGCTGAAGTATGCAATGGCGGAAAAGCTCGACGAGATTCAAGAACGGGCGAAAGTTGTCGTTGTGGATTCCGTGTAGGAGGAGTGTGGGAGCGCAAATTAAAGCCACAACAAAGAATCTGCTAGTCTTGAACGACAGACGGGCCCCCCAATAATGACTGATTCTGCTACAAGCGCAAGCAATTCATTGCGAAGAATAGTATTCGCGGGTTCCTTTTTATTGGCGGTCTTCACTAGCGCTTGGGCACCAGCTCAGAGCAACTCGCTGTTGCTTCCACAACAGCTCGAATCCCTGGTCAATGCGCGATTCAAAGGGACAGAGTGCCCCGGACTTTCGGTGGCCGTAGCTTTGCGTAACAGAATCGTGTTCTCGAAAGCACTGGGGAATGCCGATCTCGAGCAGGATGTTCCGCTTACGACCGCCAGCGTTCACAGGCTAGCCTCGCTTTCAAAACCCATAACGGGCACGATTATCATGGACTTGGTCGAACAGCGGAAGTTGGAACTCGACGCTTCGGTTCGAAAATATTTGCCCGACCTTCCAGCCACTTACCAAAAGGTTACCCTGCGACATCTCTTGTCTCATCAGTCAGGTCTCCGATATGCGGACGAAGCAGATGTGCTGTTCAGCACGCAGCATTACGCAACCTCGCGAGAGGCTCTAACAGACATCAAGGTATATCCGCCGAGGTTTGAGCCGGGAGCCAAAGTCGAATACTCCTCGCTCGGTTTTACGGCCTTAGGTGCAGCTGCGGAAGCAGCCACTGGACGTTCATTTTCACAACTGGCCGCGGATTTTTTTCGAAGCATGGACTCAGCGGATTCGCACTGGACGACCCCATGGCCATCGTGCCCAGACGTGTACGAGGGTATCTCGTTAATCGAAACAGCAAGATGGAATTCAACGATGGCCGCGTCATGGCGCGGGAATATCTGAAGGGGACAGATGGCGAAGTCACCCTTGCTCACCTTTACGACATCAGCAACCGCTATCCCGCTGGCGGTTTTGACGCCTCGGCTGAGGATGTTCTGCGCTTCGTGATCGCGGTAGCTTCCGCCAAAGTACTCAAGCGCGAAACAGTGGATGAGATGTGGACTGCGCAAAGCACGTCCGACGGGACGAAGAGCGTTTTCGGACTAGGTTGGGGCGTCTCTCGCTGGAAAGAGAAGGAAAAAATGGTGGGGATGAATGGAGCGGAGCTTTCAACAACGGCCTTCCTCCGGTATCTTCCAGAATCCGGTGTCGGCGTGGTCTTACTCTGCAACGCCGAGGGGGCACAAGGGCTCCCCGAGCTACTGAACGACATTCTCAGCGCAACACTGCAATAGGGGCATCCAACTGCTAGCGGATCACGCCGTATCCGGGCGTAAAGACGATTGCGTACACCTGTAAGGCCTGGCCGATCCAACATATTATGCGCGAGGCGAATTCGGGCCAGCGACAGGGCTAAGGCAGCAATAGTAGCTTCCCAGTCGTTCTCCGGGCTTCCAAGTCGCGGTGAGCTTGCTGTGCCTCGGCCAACGGATAAGTATGCTCGATACGGAGGTTCAGTTTGCCTGCGCCAATCATTTCGAAAACGGCGCTGGCTCTGTTTCGCAATTCTTCGGTTGTGATGACGTAATGTCCGAGCGTGGGCCGCGTTACGAAGAGCGATCCTTTTTGCGATAGCTGGATCAAATCGAATGGCGGTACCGCGCCGCTCGAACCGCCGAAAAGCACCATGTATCCGCGGGGGCGCAGGAGGTTCAGTCCCTTCTCGAAAGTAGTTTTGCCTACGCTGTCATAAACAACGTCCACGCCCTTTCCGCCGGTTAATTTCTTGGTTTCGGTTTCGAAGTCAGTTTGCGTATACAAAATTACCTCGTCCGCTCCAGCCTCCCGAGCCAGCCTGGCTTTTTCTTCAGTGGAAACTGTACCGATGACTCGTGCGCCGATATTGTGAGCCATCTGCACCAGCAGCAGACCAACGCCTCCAGCAGCGGCATGAATCAGTGCGGTCTCGCCACGCTTCAGCGGATAAGTGTCATGCGAGAGATAATGCGCGGTCATGCCTTGTAGCATGGCTGCCGCGGCAGCTCGGTCGTCCACTCCGGCGGGAACAAGGACGAGTCGGTCTGCGGGTGCCGCAAGATATTCCGCGTACGAACCTTGAATTCCAGCCCAAGCAACGCGGTCGCCAACTTTAATTCCAGAAACCTGGGAGCCGACAGCAGTGACCGTGCCGCTGCCTTCCTGCCCAGCCACGAAAGGCAGCGGGAGTTTATAACGGCCCTCGCGCTGATAGATGTCAATGAAGTTCACGCCCGACGCCGCAATCTTTATGACGACTTCGCTTCCCTTGGGTTCGGGAATGGGTATGTCGGTCAGATCGAGGGCCTCGATACCCCCTGGTTGTTTTACTTGGATGGCTTTCATAACGTGGTTGGATTCTACGGATGATTGTACGGATGCAAAGACTTAATCCTTCAGCTGTGCGTCGTCGTGCGGAAATGATCCGGCGGCAACACTCGGCTGCCTGCTATCTTGGCACGCCCTCACGACAAAATAATTGATACCTTACTTTATGGGCGCAAGAATGAAGTAAGAGTTGGACCAAAGTCAAAGAACCTGAGGAGTGCGCTCCTCGCAACTTGGCCTTAATCGTCCCGTTCTCTTCCCGTACAATAGTGCAGTCCTCACCCACTTTTGCAGGGAGCCTCACAACAAAATGCTTAAGAGTCTTCTCTTCCTACTTATTATTTTCCCACCTTCTATTCTGGCGGCGCAAAATTCGCATCAGCGTGCAGGCGGAAACGATCCCAACTCAGCGCGACTTCCGGGGCCGGCCATTTCTTCCATGCAGAAAATTAATCCGGAGCACATCCGGGCGCATGTCCGTTTTTTATCTCACGATCTTCTCGAAGGCAGGGGCACGGGACAACGCGGCGGCGATATTGCGGCCGAATATATCGCCACTCAATTCGCGCTCTATGGATTAAAGCCTGCGGGCGACAACGGCACTTACATGCAGAAAGTTCCAATGGTTGGCATAACACCGGCGCCCGAAACCACATTCTCCTTAGTGCCCGGTAACGGCGATTCAGTCGAACTGAAGCCTCTCGATCAATACGTCGGGTACGATCAGACGCAGCAGCCGGAATCTGACGTGGATGCTGGAATTGTTTACGTTGGTTATGGGATTGAGGCTCCTGAATACCAATGGGACGATTACAAGGGTGTGGACGTGAAGGGCAAAGTACTGTTGATGCTGGTAAATGAACCCCCCTCGAACGATCCGAATTTTTTCAAAGGCAAAGCGCTCACTTACTACGGCCGCTGGACCTACAAGTATGAAGAGGCCGCGCGCAAAGGCGCAGCAGGGGTGATTCTCATACATCGGACCGACATGGCTAGCTATCCGTGGGAAGTGGTGCGCAACTCGAATTCCGGCGAGAAATCTTTTCTCAAGCTCGAGGGTGCCCCGCTGCTCAAAGTGGCTTCATGGGTACAACTCGACGTGGCCAAGAAACTCGCGTCAATGGATGGTATGAATCTGGATCACATGATTTCGGACGCACAGTCGCGCGATTTTCATCCCGTGCCTCTGCGTGTGAACCTGAAAGCTCACATGGTCAGCAAGCTGCGCAATTTCGAGTCGAATAATGTACTCGCCATGCTTCCGGGCTCAGATCCCAAGCTCAAGAGCGAAACTGTAATGTATACCGCGCATTACGACCACCTCGGAATTCGTCCTGACATGCCGGGAGACAATATCTACAACGGCGCAAACGACAATGCGACCGGTTGCGGAATACTTTTGGAATTGGCGCGGGTATTCGCCGAGGCAGCGGAGAAGCCGCGACGGTCGGTGCTTTTCGCATCGGTCACGGCGGAAGAGCAGGGTTTGCTGGGATCGGAATATTTGGGAAAGCATCCGCCGATTCCCGCAGGAAAAATAACTCTCGACCTGAACTATGACGACATTCCGCCGCTCGGTTCGCCGGAGGAAGTGGAAGTCTCCGGTTCCGAACGCACGACTTTTTATCCGACGGTTGAGGCTACGGCGAAAGAATTCCGCCTGGCGATTCGGCCCGATGCGCATCCTGACGCCGGATATTACTATCGCTCCGATCATTTTAGTTTGGCGCGCGTCGGCATCCCGGCCTTCTCGATCGGCGAAGGAACCAAGTACAAAGGCCACGATCTCGCCTGGGGCATGCAGCAGGCCGCGGAATACACCGCGAAACATTACCATCAGCCAAGCGATGAATATTATCCCGACATGGACTTTACCGGAGACGCGGCTGTAGCGCGCTTTGGATTTGCATTGGGATGGGAGGCGGCGACGCAGCCAAATCTGATCGGATGGCACAAAGGCGACGAGTTCGAAGCGGCAAGGATGAAGAGTGGGGACTAGTTAGGTATTAATCAGTTCTGACTTGCGTGTTAATTTAGCGAACTGATCCATCCCGACGAAATTGCCTGATGACAGCACCCATCCTATCCTACCGTCTTTCAGCTTAACCTTTACCCACCATTCTTTTACACCGACCTGCGTGACTATCGCGGAGCAATCCCTGAGGCAGCCAGATCGATTCTTTTCAGTGATGAACGTGCAGTCCTCATTTTTGTACCAACTGCCTTTGACCCATATATTGGCATGACCCTCGCCAAGGTACATGTAGCGAAGAATTACGTCACCTGGATTTAAACCTAAATCGGGAATGGAATGCTTGACGAGAACCCTATCTGGGGTTAGGGTGACGTGAACGCCTGTAAGTCCCACGACGTGCTCCCCAACTTTAAGCTTTCCTATGAGGATTCGGGAATCGCCCCACGACGAGTAGACTGTGGAACTCTTTATGACCTTCCACTCCCGAAAAATACAGCCTTCGAAAGGGCAGGCGTTTAAGTCGATCACAGGAAGCCTCGGTTCTTCTCTGTGCTCGCGGTTTTTTTCGTTTGGCTGCGCCGGTCTGAGCTGGGACCTTCCTGATGCTATAAGCATAACGATACACAACAATCCGCTCGTCCATCCCATAACTAAACGATAACCGAATAATAGTAGGTCGTGAGAAGAACATTCCAAGTCTTAAATGACTCTCGTAACCAAAGAGAGTCTCTGCTTAACGCATTTGGGTGAGTTTCCGGCTGACAATCAGTTTCGCTTCAGTAAACTTCTGTACGTCGTCCGCAGTTATCTCCGGCGCAATTTCTTCCAGCACCAAACCTTCTGGAGTCACTTGAATGACGCCCATCTCAGTGACAATCATGTTCACGACTTTCATCCCGGTCAGGGGCAATGTGCATTTCTTGAGAATTTTCGGCTGCGAATCTTTCGTCGTGTGCTCCATTGCTACGATTACACGGCGCGCTCCGGCGACCAAGTCCATTGCACCGCCCATGCCTTTCACCATTTTCCCGGGAATCATCCAATTGGCCAGGTTGCCTTCTTCATCCACTTCCATCGCGCCGAGCACGCTTAAATCAATGTGGCCTCCGCGAATCATCGCGAATGAATCCGCGCTGGAAAAATAAGACGTTCCAGCCATTTCGCTGACGGTTTCTTTTCCGGCGTTGATCAAGTCGCAATCCTCCTTCCCCTGCATGGGATAAGGCCCAATTCCCAACATGCCGTTTTCGCTTTGCAGGATAACGTCTATCCCGGCCGGAACATGGTTCGCGACCAGCGTAGGCATTCCGATGCCGAGATTGACGTAGAAGCCATCGCGCAATTCGCGCGCGATGCGCTTGACGATGCGTTCGCGCTTTTCGGTGTCCTTGGCTGGTTTGGGCATGGTTATCGTCGTTGGTCCTTGGTCGTTGGTCGTTCGCAACTGCAAAAACAAAGACAGTTTCGCAATCTTGGCCAACGACCAACGACCTACGACGCGTTTCTCACTGTCCGTCTTTCTATCCTTTTTTCGTACATCTCGCCCTGCAAAATCCGCTTCACATAAATACTCGGGGTATGAATTAAGTCTGGTTCAAGCTCTCCAACTTCGACGAGGTGCTCGACTTCTGCAATTGTTACTTTAGCCGCAGTCGCCATCATGGGATTAAAATTTCGCGCGGTCTTTCGATACACAAGGTTGCCCCAGTTATCGCCCTTCCATGCTTTGACAAACGCGAAGTCGGCCTTGAACGCGGTTTCCATCACATAGGGTCGCCCGTCGAACTCGCGAACTTCTTTCTCCTCGGCGACTACCGTGCCGACCCCCGCGGGCGTAAAAAAGGCGGGGATGCCCGCGCCTCCCGCGCGAATGCGCTCGGAGAAAGTTCCTTGTGGTACGAGTGTAAGGTTAATGCTCCCGTTCAGAACCATCTCCTCCAGCAACTTGTTCTCTCCGACATACGATCCAAAGTGCTTGCGAATTTGTCCTGCCGCGAGCAGCAGGCCCATGCCGAAGCCGTCCACCCCGACGTTGTTGCTGATGGTTGTGAGATTCTTTACACCCTTGCGAACGAGAGCGCGGATCAGGTTTTCCGGAATGCCGCACAATCCAAAGCCCCCGATCATGATGGTCGCGCCATCGAAAATGTCGGAGATCGCTTCATCCGCGTTGGCTACGACTTTACGCATGCGATAGGAATTCTAGAACAATTTCACCACGGAGGCACGGAGGCACAGAGAAAACCTTGACAGCGGGAAAACTAATCCCGGTCGGGATTAAACCACAAGGTCGCTGGGACGCACAGTCTTCAGGGTTTCCCCTTCTCCGTGACTCTGAGCCTCCGTGGTGAACTTGCAGGTTGTGAAATCTTTCTTAAATGATGCGCCCGCTCAAATTCCATTGCCAATTCTCGCGTATCCAAATTCTCGCGGATGTGCGCGAGGCGCTGTTCGAGTTTCAGGAGAGCCTCCCGAATACTTTTCTTATTTGTCAGCGCGATGTCGCGCCACATCGAATAAGGACTCGCCGAGATTCTGGTCATCTCTCGCAACGCACGTCCGCCAGCTTCCAGCAGCGGAGCGTCCTCGCCATATTCATCCACTAGCGTAGCTGCGAGCGCGGTGGAAACCATCTGGGGCAAATGACTGATCCATGCGCACAGCTGATCGTGTTCTTGGGCGTTCATACTGAGGACCCGCGCACCAAGCTTCTCCACCCATCCGAGAAATTCGCCGCTCAGGCCATCGTAAACATTCTGTCCTGCGACTGGCGTGAGAAACCACGCTGCATCTCGAAACAAGTCAGGATCGGCGAATTCTACTCCGGTTTGTTCCTTGCCAGCCATGGGATGTCCGGCAAGAAAACGGCGCGGAAGATTCTTGCCGAACACTCCATGTGCACTAACCAAGACTTCCGCTTTTGTGCTGCCCACATCGGTGAGCAGGGTCTTCGCCGGCAATGCCGGTCCCAACTCCTTAATCAGATCAATGATCGCGCCAACCGGGGTAGCTAGAATGACGATCTGGCTTCCACGGACCGCATCGGAGGCATTCGTTCTTCCCTCATCAATTGCGCCCTTCTTACGGGCACGTTCGAGAACCGGCGCACGGTCGCAGCCGATAATCCTTCCCGTGTAACCGGATTTTTTTAGCGCAAGCCCAAGGGAGCCTCCCAAAAGCCCGGTTCCGATGATCGTAATTTGGCGAACGGGCATGGAGGGAATTATTACCACAGAGGCACTGAGGCACGGAGAAAAGACTAAATACTCATAAAATCAAATGCGGGTTAAAGATTTTCTCTGTGTCCCCGTGCCTCCGCGGTGAAAAGACGTTACGCGATGGTTCGGCCAACCGCCGGCGCAATCATTCTGAGTTCATCCATCAATTTGGAAAATTGCTCAGGATACAGCGACTGCGCCCCATCTGAAAAAGCCTTGTCGGGATCATGGTGGACTTCCATCAGCAAAACGTCGGCTCCCGCCGCAACCGACGCCCGCGCCATGGGCGGAACCTTGTCGCGCAATCCAGTGCCATGAGACGGATCGGATGCCATAGGCAGATGCGAAAGCTTGTGCACAACAGGGATGGCGCTGATGTCCAACGTATTCCGGGTGGAAGTCTCGAAGGTTCGAATGCCACGCTCGCAGAGGATCACTTCGTAATTCCCGCCGGCCATAATATATTCGGCCGACAGTAAGAGCTCTTCAATCGTCGCCGCGATGCCGCGCTTCAGCAGCACCGGCTTTTTCTCTTTTCCCAGTTCGCGCAGTAGATTGAAGTTCTGCATATTGCGCGCGCCTACCTGGAAAATATCTACGTACGGCAGCATTAAGCTGATTTGCGAAATCTCCATCACTTCGCTGATTACCAGCAGCTTGAAGTGGTCGCCGGCCTCGCGTAAAAGCTTGAGGCCTTCCAGCCCCATTCCTTGAAACGAGTATGGGGAGCTTCTGGGTTTGAAAGCTCCGCCTCGAAGCACGCGCGCGCCAGCCTTGACGATCAGCTCGGCTATGGTAAAAAGCTGCTCGCGAGATTCCACGGAACAAGGGCCGGCCATCACGACAACTTCATTGCCTCCAACCCTCAGACCGTTGGCAAATTCGATGACCGTGCCCCCGGGACGAAAGCTGCGGCCGGCGAGCTTGTAGGGAGCGCTAATGCGGTGAACGTGTTCGACGCCGGACAAAACTTCGAGATTGCGCGTGTCAAAATCAATTCGTGCACCCACCGCCGCCAGCACCGACTGCCGTTCGCCCGTGGTGCGGTGCACCGAGAACCCCATACGGACCAGGTGCTCAATGACCTGCTGGATTTGTTCTTCGCTCGCCGATTCTTGCATTGCAACGATCATAGGGGGTTAAAAGTCGCTTCTAGCTCTTAGCTTCTAACTCAACACGCCGGACCTGGCGATAAAATTGCGCATTCACTAACGACGCTTAGTCATTTACTTCATTATCTAATTCTGTTTCGCCGAACCCAACTGCGGATTCTGGCCCCTGTAGCGCGATTTCCTCTCGCTGTATCTGCCGCATTACGTCAATAATCCGTTCGTAGATCCGCAACAGGTCCCGATTGGGCAGTGGACCCTTATTCATCTTCGCGGCATTATCGAAAACCGTCCGCTCCCGGTCAGGTTCGTAAATGGGCATACCAGCCTTGCTCTTCAACTTACCAATCTGGTGCGCCGCCTCTGCACGCTCACTCAGCAGATCTACGAGCCTGCGGTCAATCTCGTCAATCTTCGTGCGCCAGTCTGAAATGTCCATGCGAATTCAGTCGTTGGTCGTTCGTCCTTGGTCGTTGGCCTTTTGCCTTCCCTACAAGCCAAATGCACAAGCGGTTTTGCCAACGACTAACGGCCAACGACCAACGACCTTACAAATTGTGCCACAGACTCGGCTTCTTTGCCCGGATTACGCTCGATGGTTTCCACGATAGCACTGCCTACCACCGCAGCATCGGCGAATTTACCCACGCTTGCAAATTGCTGTGCAGTAGAAATTCCGAAGCCTACTGCAATGGGAAGCCGGGTGTGCCTGCGAAGCCGTTGAACCAATTTCTGCGCATCGCCAGGCAGTTGTTTCTGTGTACCGGTCACGCCGGTTCGCGAAACGGCATATACGAAGCCAGTGGACGCTTTCGCAATCTGCCTCAGCCGTGCGTCTGTGCTGGTCGGAGCGGCGAGGAAAACCGTTGCCAGGTTCCTCTTCCGCATTTCCGAAAGATAATCGTCGGCTTCTTCCATCGGGAGGTCAGTGATGAGTGCACCATCAACTCCAGCTTGCTCTGCCGCGGCGCTGAATTTTGAAATCCTCATCCGCATAATAGGGTTCAGATAGGAAAAAATAATCAATCCCGCCTGGGATCTCTTGCGTATTTCTTGAGCCAGCTTCAGGACTTGTTCAAGTGTCGTTCCGCTTTTCAGCGCACGCACGCTCGCACGCTGGATTACTGGACCGTCGGCCACAGGATCGCTAAACGGAACACCAAGTTCGATGATGTCCGCACCGGCTGCGATGGCCGCAAGCACGATATCGAGAGTGGTAGCGAGATCGGGATCGCCGCAGGTGACGTATACGACGAGCGAGGGTTTGCGTTCGAAAGGAAGAGGCACAGAGACATTGTAGATTGCCAAGGTCAAATTGCAGAAGGTTGAACCTTCTCATTGTTCGCTGGCTGCGCCTTATCCGCTGGATTATTACGCTCTACGTAACGGTGATTATTGATAATCTAATGCCCGGTTACCCTCAGCTATCGAGACAAGAGGAGCCGGGACTTCGCTGTTAGGAAACGAGTCAAGGCGTTCTCGGGATTCGAACGGTCCGCGCGGCTGAAGCTCGACCGCATGGGGGCGCCACTTCGATTCGGGACCTGGCGGCACTCCCCTACAATCGCTTCGAAGTTTTGGCTGGGGACCGCAAGGGCGAGTGCAGCGTTCGAATTAACGATCGGTGGCGGATCTGCTTTGAATGGGTGGACGGAGCATCAGGGCCATCCAATGTGGAAATTGTTGACTATCACTGAGGGAACCGTTATGGCATTGACCGCAATCCATCCCGGCGAACATCTGGCCGAAGAGCTCGAAGCCCTTCATATGAGCACGGCCGAGTTGGCCCGCAAGCTCCATGTTCCGACCAATCGGGTCACACAAATCCTGAACGGGACTCGCGCCATCACGGGCGACACCGCCCTGCGCCTCGCTCATTTTTTTGGCACAAGCGCGGAGTTTTGGCTGAATCTGCAAAGCCTCTACGAGTTGCGGCTCGCCCAGAAGAAGTCCGGGAAATCCATACAAGCGCTTCCCAAGCTCGAACGGCGGAATCTGGTTGACACATGACGTGAATTTCGTGCGACTACGTCTGCTGTTCATTGCCTCTTTCTTTTCCTTGCGAGTTTGCCTACCATAATAGTCAGGGCGCACAGCGAGGACATCTACAAGTATGCAGACGGTTAAAGAGATTGAACACGCGATCGGAACGCTCACGCCGGGCGAGGTGCAGGAGTTGTACTTGTGGTTTGAGCAGAACTATCCGCACCCGATTGATGCTCGCGTTCAGACTGACCTTGCGGCTGGGAGCCTCGATAAGGCTATTCACCTTGCTTTGGACGACGAAAAGAATGGCCGCGTTCGGCAGCTATAGCCATCCATGGAGCATCGCGCCGCCAGCGGTTTTTGGCAGGAGTATCTTGCGCTCCCGCAGGAAGTACGCGGTCGCGCCGACAAACAGTTTTTACTGCTGAAGCAGAATCCTCAGCATCCTTCCTTGCAATTCAAGAAAGTAGGTGAGCGGCACGGGCAGGAAATATGGTCGGCCCGCATCACCCTTGGCTATCGCGCTCTTGCGATCAAACGAGCCCACGGATACTTGTGGTTTTGGATTGGCGATCATAGGGCCTATGAGAGGTTGATTTCATAGCGGCACGTCTTATGCAGCCAGAGAGCGATCAGGCCGTCTTCGACTGGATCCTTCGTGGGCGCGAACGAACTGCCGGCCCCAGAACTCCCAACTGGGCCGGGAATTTTGTTTCCCATCTTATTCCCTCGGTATTCGACGCATATGCGAAAATCCTGCACCGAGTCGAAGCGCATTACGAGAACATAGACACCCCGCTCACCTCTGCTGAAATTGCAATCCTTAAGATTCCGCGCTGTGAGCCGATCAAGTCCTTCATCGAAAATCGAAGAGCTAATTCTGCCGGCAACCGAGTGAGGTGGAAAGAACTGGCCGAGTTGTTAAACGTTCCCTTTGCACCCGAAATCTGCCATGAGTGGTATAGAAAAAAGCTCGAAGACCGAGTGTGCTGGTCGCGCTTTCTTAGTGGTCCGGCAGATGGGAAACTTCAGGAGGAGGAATGCTCAGAACTTGTTTCAACGCTGAGGCCTTTCACGGATGGAGAGAAATGTTTCTTTCGCTTCTCCGAGTGGCCATTCATTAATTTCGATCAGCCCAAGCTCTTCAAGGGCGCTCTGAACGAAATCTGCGGTTTTCTGAAAGATCGGCGCCTCGGATTTGAGTATTGGTGGCCGCGTGACCAGAGTTGGTGCGTGTGTTCAGACTACGACCTTCATTTCACGATTGTCGGCGGCCCGAAGGCACTAACGTCGGGCCTTCTGGCCAGTAATGAGCTGGAATGTATAGAGGTAACGGCCAAAAATCGCATTGATGTTTTTGCACCAGCACCCTGAGCGGATTTAAACGTAGCGATCGGCTACTCCAATTCTAAACTCTCCCGCATAATGCCGATGTCTTTATCACCGCGCCCAGAGATGTTCACTATCACCACGTCAGACTTCTTCATCCTCGGGGTTCGCTTGATCACTTCGGCGACGGCATGAGCAGATTCGAGTGCCGGAATAATTCCTTCGGTCCGCGCCAGGAGGGTGCAGGCCTCAAGTGCTTCTGCATCTGAAGCGGCAACGTATTCCGCTCGGCCAGTGTCTTTTAACCACGCATGCTCGGGGCCGATGGAAGGATAATCGAGTCCCGCAGAAACCGAATGTGTGGCTGCGATTTGCCCGGCAGCGTCCTGCAAAAGGTATGAATACGTTCCCTGTAGCACACCCGGAGAACCGCCGCGAAATCTGGCAGCGTGGTCACCGAGAGCTTCTCCGCGGCCGCCAGCCTCGACGCCAATGAATTTCACTTTCTTGTCTTTGATGAATTCGAAAAAGATGCCGATCGCATTCGATCCGCCTCCAACGCAGGCGATAATCGCGGTGGGCAGTTTGCCCTCGGCTTTCAGAATTTGTGCACGGGCTTCGCGCCCGATCACCTTATGAAAATCACGGACCATCGTTGGATACGGATGAGCGCCCAGCACGCTGCCAAGAAGGTAATGAGTAGTACGGACATTCGTCACCCAATCCCGCATCGCTTCGTTGATGGCGTCTTTCAAAGTGCGCGAACCCGATTCCACGCTGCGAACTTCGGCGCCAAGCAGCCGCATGCGAAATACGTTTAGTTCCTGGCGGCGCATGTCTTCGCTGCCCATGTACACAACACATTCAAACCCAAGCAATGCGCAGATCGTTGCCGTGGCCACGCCGTGCTGTCCCGCGCCAGTCTCCGCAATAATGCGGCGCTTGCCCATGCGCTCGGCAAGTAGCCCTTGTCCCAGGCAATTATTTATTTTGTGTGCGCCAGTGTGAAGGAGATCTTCGCGCTTGAGATAAATTTTCGCGCCGCCAAGCTTCCTTGTGAGGCGGCCGGCAAAAAACAGAGGCGTGGGACGCCCCGCATAGTTTCGCAATAACTCCGTTAATCGCGCTTGAAATTGCTTGTCTCGTTTTACTTTTTCGTATTCGCTCTCCAGTTCCTCCAGCGCAGCCATGAGCGTTTCGGGGACGTAGCGGCCGCCGTAAGCGCCAAAGCGCCCGGGTACATCCCTCGGCACAGACAATTGTTTCGCTTTTGTAACTGCGGTTGCCATCTTCTTATGTACTCATCTTCCGAACTTCATCTATGAATGCCCGGACTTTGGCAGGATCTTTTTTCCCCAGCGATGCTTCAACCCCTGAGACCACATCAACCCCCCAGGGATTAAGTATACGGATTGCTTCAACGACGTTTTCGGAATTCAGACCACCCGCAACAACCATAGCGAAGCCAGATCGGCGAATCACTTCAACCAGCGGCATGCTTCCATGCCAGTCGAAGGTTCTTCCAGTGCCACCCGGTTGTTGGGAAGTACCAGAATCGAGAAAGATAGCGCTAGGCCACTTTTCGGAGTTGGGATTCTTAGGCGATATTGCCAAATGGAATTTTCCGGGTGAATCCAAAAACTCTCTCGCCGGGATGACAACATATTTCTTCAGGGACGTATTGCGTGGTGATCTGAGGAAAACCTTGGTCCGTGTCACATCACAGTGCACTTGAATTGCCGTCAACCCACTACGGATTGCTATGTCCTCCACGTACTCGAACGACCTATCCACGAAAACGCCGACTTTCTCAATGTTCTCTGGCAGCTTGTTGACAATCTCGCGTACTGCTTCCGGCGTAACGTTTCGGGGACTGTTCTCATAAAACACAAACCCCAAGGCATCCGCGCCGGCTTCGACAGCCATTAGCGCGTCTTCAAGATTTGTAGTGCCGCAGATTTTGATCCAAGTCATGGAAAGCAGCCGTTGGCAGTTCGTCTCCTTGGTCGTTGGCTAAGAGTGGAGTGTAATGGAGTGCCGGGCGTCCTCGCCCGTCCTGCGCAGCTTCAGAAACTCGATCCGACTCCAGACGCATCCGCCAATAACTTGCGCAAAGCGTCGCCTGGCTTTTCGGCTTTCATCAACGACTCTCCGATGAGGCAGGCTTTGAATCCGGCAGAACGCAACCTGGCGATATCCGCGCCCGTGGAAATGCCGCTCTCCGCGACGCTCAATATATTTTTCGGAATTAGCGCAGCAAGCCGAAACGCAGCCTCCAAGTCAACTTTAAATGTCTTCAAGTCGCGACTGTTTATACCGATCGCATCGCGACCGGCGTCGAGTGCGGTTTTTAGTTCTTCTTCATTATGCACTTCACAAAGAATGTCCAAACCCAATGCAACCGCCCGAGTCGCCAGAGCGGCCAATTCTTTCGGAGTCAGCGCCGCAACGATCAGCAGGATTGCATCCGCCGAATTCGCTCGCGCTTCCAGCAACTGAAACTCGTCCACGATGAAATCTTTGCGCAAGCAAGGCAGTTTTGTGATCGCTGAGGCTCGTCGCAGATTCTCCAGCGACCCGTGAAAGAATTCCTCATCCGTTAAAACCGATAAAGCCGACGCGCCCGCAGTTTCCAATTCCGCAGCCAGTTTTTCCGGATCAAAATCCGCGCGAATCAATCCGCGCGAAGGCGACGCCTTTTTTAACTCGGCAATAATCGCGATTCCGTGTTTGTTTTTCCGCTCTAACGCGTCCCGAAAGCCGCGCGGGGCATGGGTTTGAGCCTGCCGTTCCAGTTCGTGCAAATCCGCGGAACGCCGCGTCGCGGCGACTCTGAGCTTCGTAGCGGCAACGATTTGGTTGAGGCCAACTGGCACTTTAATCTAGCGATTATATGGCAACCCGCCGCCGCCCGCGCTTTGTGAGCCGGTCAAAAGAAAAGCCGCACGAGCTGCGGCTTTCATCTTGAAATTGAGTGTTGTGCGGGAAGAAGTCTTACGGGTGCTGATCCTTGGCAATACCCGAGAGTTCCAGCATGATTTCTTTCAACCGGCTCTCACGGTCTCCGTTGGCGCGCACGGCCAATCCTGCCGGCTTTTCCTGCTCTGAATACTTATTATTCATGCCACGGATGGCTGCTATTTCCTCTCGCAAAGCTTGAACCCGGTTCAGTACGTCGGCGGTATACATGAATACAGTTTACCCCGGATTTGCGGGCAGTGGCTGGAATAGGTTGTTACGAAGGTGAAAGGAACGAATCGGAATACAACGTTTCGAGAAAACTTTCGATGATAAATTAGACGCGACGGATAGGGGGCACTGTGAAGCATCTAGCGTTAGCATTGTTTTGGATGTTCGCTAGTATTTCCGCGCTTTTTGCGCAGGACATCCAGGTAAACCGCCAGAACAAGACAATCGCGGTGACAGCGGAAGAATCGGTGACGGCTGACGCTGAGGTGGCCGTACTCGAAATCGGATACCACAATTACGCCACGACGCAAGAGCAAGCTTTTGCAGATAATGTCCGCGTCGCGGACACGATCACCAGGGCATTGCTCGGCGCCGGCATCCCGAACGCGAATATCGAAACCGAGAAGCTCAGGCTTGGACGCGCAGAATCTCCAAACACCTGGACGGCAGAGATGAAAAGAGAGCGGCTATTCGAAGCTCAGCAGAGTTGGGAAATAAGCGTTTCGGTACGCCAAGCGCAAGACATCGTTGACCTCACGGTTCAAAGCGGCGCGAACGAAGTTGATGACGTAGACTGGAACGTAATTGATCCCCTGGCCTTGCAAGCTAGGTCAAGCGGCGCAGCCCTGGCTAAGGCACGCGCGATCGCCGAGCAAATGGCGAAAGGTCTGGGCACAAAACTTGGCGAACTTGTGTATGCCAGCAATCGCGCCCCTGTAGCAAAGAGGTGGCGAGGCGTGCAATTGAATACCGAGCAGGCTGAATTATCAGCAACTGTCGAAAAGAAGCCAAAACTAACCCTTTTCCCACAAAAAGTTAAGAGCGACGCGACGGTATATGCGGTTTTTGCTATTGAATAGCGACCGGTTTTATAGCAGCAATTTCTTTTTTTAGTTTCTCAATCTGCCGCAGATGATTCTCAGTATGCGTGTCGAGTTTTTCCACTATCTCGTTGAGGAGCATGTCGCGCTTTAGCTCGGGATGATACGCGGACCTATCCAGGTCCTCCGGCTTGATTCGGCGTAAAACACGCAGGTTATGATGGCGGTTTATTCCGAAGAGCGCAATCAGTTCCGCGGGCGGAGTCTCCATGTATCCCAAATTGCGCGCCCAGGCATTTTGATCCATGGGCGCAATGACCGGCTTCTCCTCCGCCAGCATTTGACGAATGCGGTGTCCAAACACGATCTCGACGTCCGCCAGATGTCCGAGAATTTCCAGGATGCACCATTTATCCGGCGCGGACTTATAACGCAAATGTTCAGCAGACAGCCCTAAGACTGCCGCTGCAAGCCGCTTAGGATTGCTTTCCGCCGCCTCCATATGCTTTTTGAATTCGGCCTCAGTCATCGGCTCCTCCTAGGTTTCTCCCGGACCTAGTTCGGCGGCAGTACGACCTTGTAACTATTGTTGCTCATATCGCTCTCTGGCACGCTGCCGTCGTTCACGACCACTTCCCGCGGAATGGTCACAGTCTCGATCCGGATAGATGCTTTGGATTTCGCGCGAACCTCCAGCCGTTTGCTAATTTCTTTGTCATCCGTTCGCAAAATCACCGGAACCTCGGCTCCAGCGTTTCCCATATTCTCGACCGTCACTGTAACAAGATAACTTCCGTTGACCAGTTTCCGCGGATACACCGATTCCACCCGAAAATCCGGCAACCCGTGCTCGCGATAAACCCAGTCATCGAAGAACCATTCCAAATTTTTATGACTCTGCTTTTCAAGCAATCTCTGCATATAGGCGGGGTCCTTATCTTCCGACGCCCTGTAAGCGAACAAGCCGTTTAGGCCCCCGAACATGTCGCGCAACATCCACCAAACGTTCATTGCCTTAGTTTGCAAATATATGTCGTCTGGCGAATTGATAAGAGAGTAAGCCGTTTCCGGATTGTTCCTTGCCGCGGCACGTGGGCTCGTTGCCGCTGTCTTTTCAACATCCAGCAATATCGTGCGGTGCACCTTCAGGTAATCGAGAGCCTCCTGTCGGCCGTGTTGCTGCTCGATGTGCAGAACCTGGGCAAAATGTGCCAGGCCTTCCTGAATCCAGGGTCGTGGGGAACGCACGAGTTGCCGACTGAATGCATAAACCAGTGTGAGTTCCACGTCCGAAGTGACGGCAGGCTTCAATGGCATCAGCAACATTCCCTCTGTCACAAAGGAAGCCGCATCCGGATCAGAGAGCTCAATCACTTGCAACCGCGCTTTCCCTCCGACGGGCATGAATGGATCGAGCTTGGTCATCACATCCGCGTACGCCTTCGATGCATCACTGTGACCGGGCATGTATGCGACCGTGGACATATCTGTAGCTGGGAGCATTTGATAGTTGCCGATTACGAACGTTGGTACATCGATCCCGAACCTGACTATGCTGAACACTGCCACCTTGGCTATGTCCTTATCGGCATTTACGGAGAACATGTCCGGCGTTCCACTGAAGAAAATCTGGTCTTGGGATGTGGATTCAAAAGTTACCGTCATTGCTGAGTCGCCATGACGCTGCGTCCATCGCCCGACTGTCTCTGCTAGGGTATTCCCATCCGATAGATTCGCCGATTCCATCGCTACCGGGTACCACGTCACGTATCCAACCCCACGCACCGCCGTGAAAGACTCACCGATTTCATCCCAGTCGCTGTGCTTCGCCATTTCTTTCGGCACGCCGATTCGCTCCAAGCGCTTTGCATCCAACGAAATAGTCCCTTCATATCCAACGTCCAATTCGACTGATCCATGCGGTGCAATCTCCTGAGGCAGAGTAACGATTGCTTCTGAAAGTGCGCCCGTATGATCAATGTCAGAGGTATAGGTTTGCGAAACGAATTCGATTGGCTTTCGGTCCATCTGAATCGAGCGCCAACCTAAACTGGATGAAATTTGGAGACACACATATTTCTGCGGAGAAATGGAGTCATTGCGTAGAGTGACTCTCCCACGGACGCCGATACGCTGCTGCTCGGGCTCGATCCGGACATTAAGGTTATAGTTCGTGAAAGTGAATGCCTCTCGATCGAGAGATCGCGCCGAGGTCTGCATTGCACAAACCGCAAGAGCCAGCCAAAGCCATTTCATTTGGATTTTGCAGACTCCACTCTAATTCTCCGTTGCCGTACAATTTCGTAAAGCATCACTCCGGCGGCGACCGAGACGTTCAAAGACGATACTTTCCCGAGCATCGGAATCGAAACCAGAAAATCGCATTTTCTGGCGACCAGCTGGTGAATTCCCTTGCCCTCAGCGCCGAGAACGATGGCGCAATCCATGTTGTAGTCCAGCGAATCGTAGCTTTGCGGTCCGCGTTCATCCAAACCGACAGTCCAGATATTCTTGGCTTTCAATTCTTCGAGTGTGCGCGCGATGTTTGTTACTTTCGCTATTGGCAGGTGCTCGCTGGCTCCCGCCGAAGCCTTCGCCACGATCGCCGTCACGCTGGCGGCGCGACGCTCCGGAATAATTACCGCGTCTGCTCCGGCAGCATCGGCAGTCCGGATGGCAGCTCCTAGGTTGTGCGGGTCTTCAATGCCGTCGAGCACGACTAGCAGCGAATATTCGCCGCGTTTCGCGTCCACAACATCATCGAGATCGTTGTATTGTTTGGCTGACGTGACCGCTACGACGCCCTGGTGCGCATTGTTCCCTGCCATCTGGTCAAGTTCCGCGCGGGAAACAAATCGCACCGCGACTCCCTGCTTTCGACATTCATCCACCACGCGCTGGAGTCGCAAGTCGTGACGCTCTTTGGCGACTCCCACCCAGGTAAAAGCACGCCCTCGCGCCTTCAGTGCCTCCGCGACGGCATTGATTCCGTAGATGTAATTCATGAGAGTTCAGTTTAGCGCGGAATGCGAATATGACGCAGCAATGCGAGAGGGTTGCTCAGGGACAAAAGAGCTATACTTTGTTGGTGGTTCTCGTTGCCGGTCGTTGCTCGGGTCGCTGCTGCGGCAAAGACGAAATGGGTAAGCGAACGACCAATGACGCGCGACCAAAGACTGGTTCGGGAGAGCATGCCCTTATCTGCGGTAATCGTTGACGATGAGCAACTTGCCCGCGACGAACTCGCCTATCTCCTGAAAAACATCGGAGAGGTTGACGTCGTCGCCCAAGGTGAAAATGGCCTCGACGCGATTAATCTGATCCGCGAGCACACTCCCGATCTGGTTTTCCTTGACGTACAAATGCCTGGCCTCGATGGCTTCGGAGTCATCAAGAAATTGTTGGACAAGAAAGTCCCACTTCCAAAGATCGTCTTCGCCACTGCTTTTGATCAATACGCGGTAAAAGCCTTTGAGGTAAACGCCGTTGATTACCTGCTCAAACCTTTCGATAAGAAGCGGGTTGCGCAATCCGTACAGAAGGTTCGCGCCAAGCTCGAATCGAATTCCACGTCTTCCGACAAGCTCGAAACTCTCGTCCGGATGCTCGAAGCTCAAAAGCCTCAAAGCTCCAAGCTGCTGTTAAAAACTGCCGGGCGTCTTTTCCTGGTGAGCCAAAAAGATATTTGTTTTGCTTCGATTGAAGATGGCGTCATCAGCGTTGCGACCACGGGACCGAATGGCATGGAGGGCCAATCCAACTGTCGCACGCTGGAAGAACTGCTCGGCAGCCTGGATCCAAATTCCTTCTGGCGCGCTCACCGGTCGTATTTGGTCAATATCAACCGCATCAAAGAAGTAGTTCCGTGGTTCAAAAGCTCTTACCAACTGCGCATGGACGACAAGAAGCAAACCGAAATTCCGGTCAGCCGCGCTCAAACCAAACGCCTGCGCGAACTATTTGGGCTGTGACTTCCGTTTTGGCCCCATGCAACCACGGCGGCCTAGATACGCCCTTGCCCTTGATTCTCAATCCAAGCGAGACAGGCCTGCCCGTTCTATGCCGACATGGCTTCCAGAGCCGTCCGATTTCGTATCACCAGGGTTGAGCCTTCCAGCCGGATCAGCTCTCTTTTCTTGAGATCGCTCAGCAACCGCGTGACTGTTTCCCTTGAGGCCCCAATCATCTGCGCCATTTCTTCGTGAGTTACTCCGTTTCGGATGCGGATCTCGCTGCTCAAGGTATGCTTCTCGCGGCTGGGCGTCCAGGACAAAATCAATCTTGCCAGTTTTCCCGCCGACGATCGGGCCAGCACCAATTCATGGATGTCCCGGTATGCGGTTTGGAAATCCGTGCTCAACGCTTGTGCGGAGTGCAGTCCCAGCTCGCCATGCTTCTCCATCAGCCTTAGAAGCGCTTCCCGCTCGATGAAGTTGACCTGGCACGGCGTCGCGGTCTCAGCCGTAACCTCGAAGCAGGTCCCGGAAATCACCGCGCTCAAGCCCAAAACCTCCCCTGCCTCGGCCATCTTTATGATCAGTACTTTGCCATCCCTGGAAGTCGTCGAGAGTTTCACTTTCCCCGAACAGAGCACGAAGGCACCCCTTGGCATCTGCCCTTCGACGAAAAGAATGGCATTGCCGGGGTAGGTACTAAGATGGCTTGCCGTACTGAATGGCTGTAACACGCCGGAAGAAAGGGAACAGAACCAATGGCCCTTCCGCAGCTTGCAGGAAACACAGTTCTCGCTCATCTCCAACCCATACGGAGTGTTCATTGTCACCGCCTTTGAACGGTCTTGCCCGTCCTTTTCGGTCGCATATTCAGTTGCGATTCGATAGAGCCCACTTCGCGTACTACGCAAGTCCCGGACAAGCAGCCGGGCATGCTCAGTTTTTGCCATTAACGCGGCGGCAACCCCCCTGACGCCTCGATCCCATGACCTCAAAGCCTGGATCAATTCCCATCCCGCGCTGCTGTCGGCATGTTTGTGCCATCGCAGTCCGCAATAAAACATGTAAAGGGGATCCAATCTGTCATGGTGTGCGCTTGCACTGCCGACCTTTGCCCGTTTTCCACCTACGAAAGTTGGAACCGTCCGGGTCCTTACTGGTAACGAAACAAGGGGCATTCTTAATGCGTTGTTAAGCCCATGGTTGCCGACTGACATGCTTCTCCAACCTTATCCCGCAGAAGACATTGGCAATCTGGCCTCCAAACGCTAAACAAGCGGCAATGATTAGAATTGGAAGACTTTCATCCAAAATCGAGATCCCCGAAGGTCTTTTTGGGAATTAAATTGACGTTCGGGCGGCACAATGCCGAGAACTCGTCAGATGCCAGACCCGGATTCCGCTCTTGCCGGCGCTGGATACTTGTCGCGTAACTTTCGAAGAAACATCCCTCCTTTCTAGTATCGCGCCAGTTGGCGCGCCATTTGAGACCGGCTAGAGTGCTTAGAAGGTGTAAATCAAATCGAATTGCAACCGGTTGAGATAAGGCTCGGGTTGACCGGCGGTCGTGATGGTTGTCCCCTTGTTTGTGCTGCTCCAGGTATTAAACAACGCCGCATTGTTTTCTAAATTCGTGTTCAGCGTCCGGCCCTGCCACCAACTGAAGCTCGCCACAGTGTTGGTATGCAACTTCCATAGGACATAAAAACGGTTCTGGATAATATTCGTGGGGGCGCGCTGATCGCTTTCCACGAAGGAAGCGATTGCGGCATCCTGCTCTTCCCGGTACCAGGCATATCCGAATTGAACGTCGTTCTTGTTTTTGGTTTGCCCCAGGCTGAAGTCTGCTCCGTACTCTTTATTTTGACTTCCCAGGTTCGCCTGAACTATTCCTTTGGAATTTAGAGGATGAGCCTCAGCATCAAGATTGTCTTCGAATTCGAGAAGTAAATTTACCGGCAGCCGCTTCGCTGCGGTTTGAATCTGGTTGTTGAGAATGAAGTCCGCATAGTTGTATCCGGAATAAAAATGCGGCACTCCCTTGGAATCCACGAATGTCGCGTTGGTCAGGCCGTTAGGAGCAAACACGCAAGAAGCGTAGGCAGGAAAGCCCAATCCCTTCGCGCAACCCTGGCCTTCTCCCGATGTCGGAAACGGCCCGAAAGTCGTGGCGCTGGTGGATCCAGTGACGCCCGTCGTGGTCGCCTGGGTTGCGAACGCGCTCTCTTGCAGTATGGCGTCAGGACGATTCCACTTTAAGCTCAAGAACGAAGGAGTGGCCGTCCAGGGACCGAGTTGGAACCTTGCCGATATTTGTCCGCCAATCGCATAGGAGTCTTGAGCCGCGGCGCTCTCGTTGTATAGCAGCTCTATTCCCTGCACGGTGAAGTTTTTCAGCGCTCCGCCGAAATCGAATGAGAATTTTTCGTTGAAGCCTTCCGGATTCAAATCGGGATCAAAGGTCGCCGAAGTACGTTGCCACGTGTAAGCAAACTTTCCGCCGGTAAGCGATATCCACCTGTGCGCGACTGGATTGAATGTGACGAACGCGCGATCCAGCGCAATCGTTTTTCGATTAAAGACATTCGTCAAGGTTTCATTGGTGGACGTAGGGTCGCCCAAAGATCCCGTAGCCACGGCTATACCGCCGACAAAATCTTGATTGATTTGGCCGTCGAGTCCGATACGAGCTCGAATTCGCGCCCGGTTTCGATCGGGTAAGGTGCTTTGATTGTAGCTTTCGCCACGAACTCGAACGTCGCCGCTCAGCCGAAACCGTCCGGCGATAGCCTCAAGAGCAGTGAGTTGCCTCGTTTCATCTTTCGTCTCCGTTTGCATCAGGCTGACTGCGGTTGTTGCATCCACGGCATTGGACGATGCTTTATCGGCGACTTCTTGCGCTTCGGCTGCGGATTGCTGGGCTTGCAGCGCTATGTTCTGAGCCTGATCCGCGCCGCTCTGGATACTTTGAGCAGCGGCGCTGGCCAGTTGAGTTGCATCCACGACCTGCTGAAGCTGAGTGCGCAAGGCATCAACCTGCTGACCTTGCTGGTTAATCTGCTGCTGCTGTGCTTGCACAAGTTCCCTCAGTTGCTGAACCTCAAGCTCGGCTGCGGAAGGCACGGATTTTTTCTTCACTCCGTGAGCTCTCGAGGTTGGAACTGTGGCCGTATCTTGTGAAAACCCTCTCGGATTCGCGACCATTGCAATTATAACGATAGATATAGTAGAGATTATTGAGTAACTTCGGTTCGTTTTCATCGAACACTCCTGTTATTTTTTTTGGTTCAGCAGCTTGAAGCGTGTTTCCTTGGTTCAAGACCCCACTTGCGAGAGCGAAGACTAAACTGGCGCCAATCCCCACCTTTGCTGGGTTCGGCGTTCCACATTTTTAAATACAAGGCCATCCACGATATATCCAATGCCTATGATCAGTATCATTACTGCGATCACCTGGCTCATGTCGTTCAGATCGCGGCCCATCATGAGCAATTGTCCCAGGCCAAGACTCACGAAAATCATCTCGCCGGAAATCAGGGAGCGCCACGCGAACGCCCATCCCTGTTTTAGTCCTGACACAATGTAAGGAAGACTCGCAGGGAGCGACACATTCCAAAACAGAGGAAATCCTCTCGCTCCCAAGTTGCGGCCCGCCATGCCATATATTTTCGGCATTTGTTTGCGTCCAGTTTCCATAGCGATCGTGACCGACAACAGCGATCCCATCACCACCACAAATATGATTGCCTTTTCGCTGAGCCCAAACCAGAGCACAGCCAAAGGCAGCCAGCATATGCTGGGCAGGCTCTGCAAGCTCACGAGCAGACCTCCCACGGTTTCTTCCAGAAATTTATTGCTGGCCACTCCCAAACCCAAAATCATACCCAGCACCACCGACAGTGCATACCCAATCAGCATTCTTCTCATACTCACCGCGATCGCGATCCAGAAACTATGATCTGCGAAACCAGCCCACAAGGCCTGGAAAACTCCTTTAGGCGTTGGGAATATGTACGGCGGCCACACTTTGAGTTCGGCCAACAATACCCATATAGCGATCAAGACCGCATAAAAACCGGCGTGCTTAGCGAGTCGCTTCATAGCCGTACTGCTCCTCCAAAGATTTGTTAATTTCTTCGCGCAACTCATCGAGAATTTCGCGAGCTTTGTTGGCGACCGCAATATCCTCAAGATGGCGCGCGCGGGGCAGGTCAATAAGGAATTCTTCCTTGATGCGTCCCGGACGAAACGTGAACAGCACAACTCGATCTCCCAGCCGGACGGCCTCGCGCACATTATGAGTGACGAAAATGATTGTCTTCCCGGTCTCCGCCCAGATACGTTCCAATTCGTCATGCAGCAGATCGCGCGTCTGCGCGTCGAGCGCGGCAAACGGCTCGTCCATCAGCAAGACATCGGGTTCCGTGGCAAGAGCCCGTGCCAGTGCGACTCGCTGGCGCATGCCTCCAGAAAGCTGGTGGGTGTAGCTATCCTTAAATTGCAAAAGATGGACCAGCCGCAGGTAATGCTGAATCTTTTCGCGGCGCTCAGCTTTTGGGATGCCCTTCATCTTCATTCCGAATTCAACATTCTGCGCAACCGTGAGCCATGGGAACAAGCCGAGTTCCTGGAAGATCAAAATGCGGTCGGTCCCCGGCGAATCTACCAATACCCCGTCCATTCGAACGTGGCCGGAGGTTGGCTTTTGAAGACCAGCAATCAAGTGGAGAAATGTTGATTTCCCGCAACCCGAGGGCCCCACGATGCAGAGGAATTCTCCCTGATTTACATTGAGCTGGATGTTTTCTAACGCAAGTAGCTGCGAACCATCGTTGGTGTTGTATTCCAGCGATAGGTTTTCCAAAGCCACTTTCGGAACGGCATTGGCCTCGCGCCTCCGAAGCGGAAGCATCGTGATCCCGCCGCCTTTAACACGGGCTATTCTGGAGGCGCTCCGGTGGTCGGGCGAGAATGACGGGTGCAAAGCTGGATTCGGAGTCATGGAATTGCCTTTCTGCCTTTTTCGACCAAGACCTGGTTCAAGAAAGACAGATCGTAAATTCCAGACAGGTCAGGGATTTGCTTTCCGAGAAAGCCAGCGTCAAAGGCCGATTGCGCCGAAGTCAGCAAGGAACTCTTGAGCGGATCGTAAGTGACTTCCAATCGTCCGAACGCCTCATCCAGCACTGCCGGAGAAAGAGCTTTGCCGGTTTCTTTCTGAATTTGCCGATTGATGAGCTGCTTGCTTTCGAGAAGGTGTCCATTGATCCAATCCGTGAGCTCGACGTGGGCACGGATCCAGTTCTTCGCAACATCCGGATGATCGTGCAAAAATTTATTGCTCACGATTAAATTCGTAGTTACAAATTGCTTATGGGGCCACAGTTCCCGCTCATCCAGGAATAAACGGCCATTCCCTTCATGAATCAGCCTCGTTGCCCATGGTTCAGGCGCCCACGCCGCATCAAGCTGCTTTTTTAGGAACAGCGTAAGCTGGTCAGGATTGGCGAGCGGCACCACTTGTACATCTCCGCCTTTGTCGGTGGTTTTCAAGCCGTGCGCCTTCAACCACGCCCGCAGAGAAACGTCCTGGGTGTTCCCCAATTGTGGCGAGGCCACTCGCTTTCCATGGAAATCTTCCGGCTTATTGATACCGGAATCGTTCCGCACGACCAGCGCCACTCCGCCGCTGGCGGCGCCGGCGATAACACGCAACGCTTCCCCGTTCGAGTGGACATAACCGTTAACGGTGGGACTCGGGCCGATGTACGCCATGTCAATTGCGCCTGAATATAATGCTTCGATCACCGAGGGACCTGCATTAAAACTGGTCCACTGTATCTTCACGTCTGGCCCCATGGCCTTCTCAAACCATCCATTTGCCTTGCCAACCATCGCTTGCGCATGCGTGATATTGGGGAAAGCTCCAACGCGGACGACTGTCTGTCCAAGAGCGGCAATTGGGAACAGCGCGATCACGGCGCCGAATTTCAAGATTTTCTTAATCACTTTTCCCCCTGCCGTGCACGACCATCGGTAACACCTTGGACTCTTCGTCCTTCTTTTTTTTACGTCTTCTGGGTTCAACCGAGTCGTATCCGATAATGTCCTCCAGCGTGGTGCTTTCCAAGATTTTTGCGGCGGCATCGCGTACCTGGAGAAATACTTTGTAGAGAGAGCGATGGCTGGCGTCGCGATCAATCAGACTGCGCAATTGGTCGGCATCTCCAAATGGCGCCAACGGCCCATCCACAAGCCGGATGATTTCGCTAAGACGAATTTCGCACGGCGGGCGGCGAAGCTGATAGCCGCCTTTTGCCCCGCGAACGCTGTCCACCATGCGGGCATTCTTCAGTTCGAGCAAAATCAGCTCTAGGAATTTTTCCGGCAAAACTTCTTCGTACGCGATGTCCCGAATGCGAATTGCTCCCTGATTGTGGTGGCGCGCGAGCATCATCATTGCCTGAAGTGCGTAAAGTCCTTTTTGTGAGATCTTCATGATTTCGTATTATGCCATAACCTCTATCTATATACTAGAGTTTATAGACATAGGAGACATAGCAATTTACGGGCCGATCTCGCGACCACGTATTTCGGGGATTTAGCTACTTGTTTTCGGTGTTTGCATGTTGCAGCGAGGAAGGTGAGGTCGAAAACTGAGACTTCAATGTGAAACGGTTTTCACACCGACAACTGAAGTGTGACGAGCATCCTTAGCCTTCGTACTCATCGCGCTGAATGCCCAGCTTTTGTATTCTTGATTGCAGGGTAGTGCGCTTCATTCCCAGGCGTACTGCGGCTCCATGGGAGCCGGCGATCACTCCATCCGTTTCGCGCAGCACTCTAACAATGTGATCCCGCTCCAAGCTTTCGAGGGTGCCGTCCAGTCTGGATGGATCGTAATTTGACGGTCTGAGCTCCGCCAATGGTACGTTCAGCACCGGCCCGTCGGAAAGAATCACCGATCTTTCGATGAAGTTCTCCAGTTCCCTAACGTTGCCGGGCCACTCCCAGCCTGAAAGAGCGTGCATGGTCTCGGTGGGAATAGTCTCGATCTGTTTATTCATGCGGCGGGCAAACTTTTGCACGAAATAGCGCACCAGCAGCGGGATATCTTTGCCGCGGTCCCGCAAACGGGGCATACGGATTGGAAACACATTCAATCGGTAGTACAAATCGCTGCGAAAGTCCCGCTCGGCAACTGCTTTTTCCAGATCGCGATTAGTAGCCGCTACAAGACGAACACTTACCTTGATGGTTTTCGTGCCTCCCAAGCGTTCAAATTCCTGGTCTTGGAGCACCCGCAGTAATTTCGGTTGGAGCTCCAGCGGAATTTCCCCCACTTCATCCAGGAATAGGGTTCCCTTGTCTGCCAATTCGATGCGCCCGACTTTTTGGGTGACCGCGCCGGTGAATGCGCCTTTTTCATGGCCGAATAGCTCACTTTCGAGCAACCCGGTGGGTATGGCTGCGCAATTCAGCTTGATGAAGCTGGCATCTTTGCGCGAACTCATGCGATGAACCGCGCGCGCTACCAGTTCTTTGCCGGTACCTGTATCTCCAAGAATAAGAACTGTTGCGTCGCTTGGCGCCACGGTCTTCGCTTGTCCCAATACGCGTTTAAGCGCTGGACTGTCGCCCACAATTTCCTCGAAATTCCGCTCCAGGCGGATCTCGTCTTCGAGATAGAGCTTCTCTGTCGCCAGCTTTTTCGTCAGTTGAGCGATTTCCCGGTAAGCGCGGGCATTGTCCAATGCAATCGCGACTTGCGCAGCCACCTGCTTTAAGAAGCTGAGATCCGGAAGCATGAAGGCGTTGTCTTCCCGGCTGGCCAAATTCAGAGTGCCAAGGGTGCCGTTCCGAGTTACCAGCGGGATACAGCACAATGTCCGAATCCCCTGCTCCAAAATTCCATCTACAAAGGTGGAATGCATTCCCGCAAGGTCGCCTTGGGTAAAGACTTTGACTTCATTCTCCCGAAACGCCCTCGCACAGGGCGCCGAATCGCTTAACGGCAGCATGATCCCGCCGCCGATCAGGCCCTTTGCCAAAGGAAAATCCAATGCGCGGATGTGCAGGGAATTAGTTGCTTCGTCGTGCAGGGCGATGCTTGCATATTCCTGACGTATTACTTTACGAATAAATCCCGAAATTGCCGGAAAGAGCTCCTGAAGGTCGAGACTGGTAATGAGGGTGGCATTGACTTCTAATAATGTTTGCAGGCGGTCTTTTTCTAATTCCAGCGCGCTGTACATGAGCGCATTCTCAACGGCGAGCGCCACCAGTTCTGCGATCCGGCGCAGCAGCCGCAGATTTTTCTCGCCATAAACGTCTTCCCGCGTGCTCCCTAAGCCCAATGCGCCAAGCCGCCTTTGCGCGGTCGTGAGAGGCAACGTGCAGTAGGAGCGTATTCCCTTTTCCCGCAGGTAAGTTAGGGATTCCGGAAAGTGCTTGTCTAACCGCTCGTCAGGCACTACGAGTGGCTGCTGGTTGCGCCAAACCCATCCACTTGTGGAATCCTCTATTGGAACCTCGTCCGGGATGGTGGTGAGAGTCGATCCCTCCCAAGTGTGGACTCTCATCACATTCTTGACGGAATCGTGAAGGGAGAAGCTGGCCAATTCAAAGTCGGCCAGTTCGCGCAGACGGAGCGCGAGTTCGCGAAAAAGATCTGGAAGTTCCTGATGATGGACGACTAAATCTGCGGTTTGAAGAAGAGCCTCATAACGGCGCAGTTCGCCATTATTGTCAACGGTGCTATTTGAGCCCATTTGCACGAATCCACTGCTTTACTCCCCCTCAAACTGTACAAAATACAAGCCAGCACTTGTATCGAAGCATATACACATTCTCAAAAGGTGTACAGACAATTTTCGGGGCATGGCGCGTTCGGTGACTTAAGGTAAAAGAGCTTCGGGGTGTCTGTACGATATAATTTCGTGTGGCCAGGGGATGGGAAAGCAAGTCAGTTGAGGATCAGCAGGCGCAACATGCTGAATCTCAGAGTGATTTGAGACAGAAATTGACGCCAAATGAGTTGAAGAAGAGACAAATCACGGATGGTCTAACGTTAAGCCGCAAACGCATCGCTCACCAGCTAGAGGATGCTCAGAATCCCCAGCTACGGGCCATGCTGGAGCGCGCACTCTCTCATATTGATTCCGAAATCGCGCGAATCGGCTAAGCAGATTTCAATTTTCTGTCGCGAACTTAGCGGGTTACCGCCGTGCCTTGCCCGTGGTTGGCCTGACGTATAATAGCGACATCCTCCATGAAAGCTTACGTTTACGTCTCGCTTAAAAAGAGCGTTCTTGACCCACAGGGAAAGACGATTCAAGGGGCGTTGAAAAAGATGGGCTATAAGGGCTTGGAGGACGTGCGTCAGGGTAAGTATTTCGAGCTCACTCTGGACGGCGGACTAAACCGGACTGAAGCCGAAGCCGAAGTCGCGAGAATGGCTCGCGAGGTTCTGACTAATCCTGTGATTGAAGAATTTCGTTTTTCCCTCGAGGAATAAATTGGAACCGGAAATCATGAGAACAGAACCCATAAACCACGAAGGACACGAAGTTCCACGAAAGCGGTAGCTTCGGTTTTCTTTGCGTACCTTCGGGTCCTGCGTGGTTATTCCCCTTTCAGCGCAGGAGTGCGAGATTTTCAAGCGAAAATAGGAGCGAAGCATGTGCGGTATCGTCGGATACGTAGGCAAGAAGCGTGTAGTACCAGTCATCATCGAAGGCTTACGGCGGCTCGAATATCGGGGATACGATTCGGCGGGAATCGCCGTATGCGGCAATGGCCAGGGACTGCAAATCCGCCGCGCCGAGGGCAAACTGCGCAATCTCGAAGAAGTCATTCGCCTCAATCCGCTCGACGGCACTTACGGTATCGGGCACACGCGCTGGGCCACGCACGGGCGTCCCACGGAAGAGAACGCGCATCCTCATCGCGATTGCACCGGCACGATCGTCGTCGTACACAACGGAATTATTGAGAATTACGTCATTCTGAAAAAGAAGCTAATCGAAGAAGGGCACAAGTTCTCTACCGAGACCGACACCGAAGTCATCGCTCATCTGGTCGAGAAATATTATCTGAAAACAGGCAACGGACATCGTCCATCGCTAGAAGAAGCTGTCCGCAAGACGGTGCTTGAATTGACCGGCGTTTTTGCCCTCGCCGTAATCGCTGTCAACGAGCCGGACAAAATTGTTGCCGCGCGAAACGGCCCGCCTGCCGTGATTGGCCTGGGTAAGGACGAATACTTTGTCGCATCCGACGTGCCCGCCATTCTTTATCACACTCGCGACCTGTTTTTCCTTGGCGATGGCGACCTCGCCGTCATAACTCCCACTGGAGTGCAGCTTACGGATTTTCAGGGCAAGCCCGTCGTTCGCCAGGTTCAACACATTACCTGGGACCCGATCATGGCTGAAAAGGGCGGCTTCAAGCATTTCATGCTCAAGGAAATTTACGAGCAGCCGCGTGCGGTCCGCGACACGACCCTCGGACGAATCTCTCAGGACACGGGACACATTTATCTAGGCGAGATGGAGATCAGCGACGCCGAATTAAAGGCCGCCAAGAAAATTAATATCGAGGCCTGCGGGACAAGTTGGCACGCCGGCCAGGCTGGGAAATTCATGATTGAGAGCCTGGCGAGAATTCCGGTCGAGGTTGACTATGCCAGCGAATGGCGGTATCGAAATCCTATTGTTGCACCGGATACAATTACACTGCTCATCTCGCAGTCCGGCGAAACCGCGGACACGATTGCCGCCCAGAGAGAAGCGAAAGCCAAGGGATCGAAAACTCTGGCGATCTGCAACGTTGTCGGCTCCATGATCACGCGCGAAGCCTCTGGAACCATCTACACCCACGCGGGGCCAGAAATCGGAGTGGCGTCCACCAAGGCGTTCACCGCCCAACTTACGGCTCTCTATTTGTTCGCTCTCTACCTCGCTCAAGTAAGAGGAGCCATGAGCGCCGAAGCTGCCAAAGAAGCAGTGCATGAATTGACCCGCCTGCCCGGCAAGCTCGAACATCTTCTGACCCACGAAGAACAATGCGAGGACCTCGCCAAGGAGTACGTCCGGGCACAGGATTTTCTGTTCCTTGGTCGCGGCATTCACTATCCCATCGCGCTTGAAGGTGCTCTAAAACTAAAAGAAGTTTCCTACATCCATGCGGAAGGCTATCCCGCCGGAGAAATGAAGCATGGACCGAATGCGCTCATTGACGAGAATCTGCCGGTCGTAATCATCGCGACCCGCGATCCGAAAAACGCCCTGTCAATGATTCGTTATGAGAAGACAATCTCGAATCTTAAAGAAGTAAAGGCGCGCTCTGGAAGAGTAATCGCGCTCGCCACCGAGGGCGATGAAGACATAAAAGAAGCCGCCGACCACGTAATTTACATTCCAGAAGCGCCGGAAGAATTATCCCCAATTCTCGAGATCGTGCCTCTCCAGTTGCTCGCCTATCACATCGCAGTGCGGCGAGGTTGCGATGTGGACCAGCCGAGAAACCTCGCCAAGTCAGTGACGGTGGAGTAGGAACTGACGCTTGAGAATGTCTCGCCTCAGACTGGCTTATTCGACCACTATCTCCATCCCTTCGGAAGCCGCTCGCACCTTCGGGTAATAATTCCGGGCATCTTGCACTACTTTGTCTATACAGACATCGGTGTGATCCGGATCGTGGTGGTATAAAACCAACTCCTTCGCTCCGCTCTCCATTGCGACGTTCACCGCTTCCCGCCAGTGACTATGGCCCCATCCACGTCTTTCCGCTTCGTATTCTTCGGGAAGGTACTGCGAGTCATAGATCAGAACGTCAGCGCCCTCGGCCAGTTTGCGCACGCTCTTGTCGAATTCGGCGGGCCCCGGCTCGTTATCGGTGGCATACACGAGCACACCTTGTTTTGTTTCCATGCGAAAACCGAGACATCCTTGCGGATGGTTGAGCCAGGCGACTTGCACGGAAACATCGCCCAACTGAATCGGGCCTGGCTCGACCTCGTAAAAGTCCTGGCGGGCTTTCATCTCGGTCACGGCGACCGGGAAATAAGGAGAGGCCATCTGCTCATCCATAACTCGCCTCAGGCTGCGGGTTCGGCTTGAAGAATGAAACATGAAGCGGTTTCCTGAATCGTCATAGAGCGGGCGGAAAAAGGGGATGCCCTGAATGTGGTCCCAGTGGAAGTGAGAGACGAATACATGTGCCAGGATCGGGCGGCCCTTAAACTCACTTTGCAGTTGATGTCCCAAGGTGCGGAACCCGGTGCCGCAATCGAAGATGAAGATGCTGTCACCAACGCGCACTTCCACGCACGACGTATTACCGCCATAGCGCTGATTTTCCGGTTGCGGAGTGGGTATGGAGCCTCGAACTCCCCAGAACTTAATGCGCATAGGTTTCGGATGCTTAATCAGCAATCTTGCAGCTTGACGGCCGATTCGTCAATTCTCTCGCTGGTTACCCGCTGGTACGTTATATCTCTCACGTCCGGATTTTCGAATCTGGATGGGCCGCGCCAGTGGTCGCCCTCCCCTATAATGTGCAGACACATGCTGCGTCCAGACTACAAGGAATTCTTGCGATTGACACGAGAAGCAACACTCGTTCCAGTGGTGAAGTCTGTGACCGCCGACCTGCTCACACCAGTTTCAGCTTTTCTGGCTGTGGCTGCCAACGAACCCGACGCTTTCCTACTGGAATCGGTTGAACGCGGTGAACAGATTGGCCGCTATACGTTCCTGGGCGCGCGACCCTATATGAAGGTGCAGTCACGGGGAGCGGAAATCACCATTCTGCGCGGATCTCGTCGCGAGCGGCGTACCGGAGACGTGCTCCAAACGGTTAAGGAAATTTTCCGCCAGCACCGTCCCGCAGAAGTGCCGGGATTGCCGCCGTTCACGGCGGGAGCAGTCGGCTATTTTGCTTATGACATGGTGCGCCAACTGGAGAAGATCGGTAATCACGCCAAAGACGATCTGGCTCTTCCCGATTGCTCTCTAATGTTCTTCGATCGCATTCTCGCGTTTGACCATTTGCGTCATCAGATCCACATTATCGCTACCGCCGATGTTCGCCGCGAGAGTCCGCAACAGGCTTACGACCGCGCCGTAAAGGATATTGCGCGGCTCGAAAGAAAGCTGGCTGCAGGTCTGCGCTCCTTAAAGTGGCAGAATTCAACGCGAACAAGCGGCGGTAAATTGAAAATCCATGCGGGGACCAGCCGGGGGCGCTTTATGAAATCTGTCGGGCGCGCCAAAGAATACATCGCCGCCGGAGACGCATTTCAAGTCGTGCTATCGCAGCGCCTTGATTTCACTCCTGGGGTGGCGCCCTTCGATATCTACCGGGCTCTTCGAACTGTGAATCCATCCCCCTATATGTATTTCCTGCGAAATGGAGACACTCACGTTCTGGGATCATCGCCCGAAATGCTGGTTCGAGTAACTGGGCGCAAGCTGGAATATCGGCCCATCGCCGGGACTCATCGGCGCGGTCACGACGCCGCGGAAGACGATAGGCTCGAACAACAGATGCTCCATGACGAAAAGGAGCGGGCCGAACACGTGATGCTGGTGGATTTGGGCCGCAATGATCTGGGCCGCGTCAGCGACTATGGTTCCGTGAAAGTGCGCGATCTTATGTACGTGGAACGCTACTCCCATGTCATGCATCTGGTATCGGCGCTGGAGGGCAAACTGCGCCCGGAGTTTGACTCGCTGGACGCTTTCGCAGCCTGCTTTCCGGCAGGAACGCTAAGCGGAGCGCCTAAAGTCCGGGCAATGCAGATCATCGAGGAACTGGAACCGACAAGGCGCGGCATTTACGGCGGTTCTGTGCTGTATGCCGATTTTGCGGGAAATCTCGATTCCTGCATCGCTATTCGCACGATGCTGATGCAAGGGAAGAAGGCCTACCTCCAGGCGGGCGCGGGAATCGTCGCCGACTCCGATCCGAGAAGCGAGTTTGAGGAAAGCATGAACAAAGCCCAGGCGGTTCTAAAAGCGGTAGAAGCAGCACGAGGAAGAGGATCTGCTTCATAACGGCGATAAAGGCTTTCCGGGCCATGATTTGACCGCGTGCTGCCTAACCCTTCTTTTCCCGCAGGTCTGCATTAACTTCATTGATCAAGCTAACCAGTTAGAATTAGATTCCTCGCGTCACGAAATTCGAGGGAAAGGTACTCGCTCCATGAGGCTGCTTCGACCATTTCTGATTGCAGTAATTCTTAGCGCCGTTTTCTTCTACGTCACCACTTATCATTCCCGTCATTTGTGGCCTGCGTCATTGATCAGCCAGCCAGAAAAGGTTGAAATCACTGAAGCTGCGAGCACTAGCGGTACGGAAGACGCCGAAGAGCAAAATAACATTAGCGTTTACCGCAAGAATATCGAATCCGTCGTGAACATCACCTCGCGCGCAGTGGCCTATGATTTTTTCTATGGGCTGGTGCCGCAGGAAGGTCAAGGATCGGGTTTCATTATAGACAAAACAGGTCACATCCTCACCAACAACCATGTCATTGAAGGCGCCCGGCAGGTTGAGGTCACGTTAAGCAACCGCAAGAAGTATCCAGCGACCGTCGTTGGAATAGACCGCTCTCATGATTTGGCCATTTTGCAAATTAAAGCGGCAGGGCTTACTCCAATGGTGCTGGGTGACTCCCGTGATTTGCAGGTGGGGCAGAAAGTTTACGCCATCGGAAATCCGTTCGCTCTTTCAGGAACCCTGACTAGCGGTATTGTGAGTTCGATTCGCTCGGTGCAAGAGCCGGACGGACTGACCATTGACGACGCGATTCAGACCGACGCCGCCATTAATCCAGGAAATTCCGGGGGACCTCTACTGAACTATCACGGCGAGGTGATTGGCATCAACACGATGATCGCTTCCAATGTGGGGCAAAGCGCGGGCATCGGTTTTGCCATCCCGATCAATACGGCCAAGGCAGTGCTCAATGATCTAGTCACGCTGGGCCGGGTGCGACGGCCAGCCCTAGGTGTGCGCACAATTTCTATCAGTCCTGATCTCGCCGGACAAATGGGACTGCCGGCAGACAATGGACTGCTAATCCTGCAAGTCGTGCCTGGGGGAGCGGCTGAACGCGCGGGATTGCATGGTGGAAACGAACACGCCTATATCGGGAACACTCCCATCGCGCTGGGGGGCGATTTAATCGTAGCCATTGACGGCCAAGAAGTGCAAGACGAACGCGACTTAGCACAGAGCATGAATAACCACCGCGCCGGTGACACCGTAAAAATCACGGTTTATCGGGGCAAGAAAAAGATGGATTTCTCTGTAACCTTGGGCGAAGCGCGTCAGCAGGTGTGACGCAAGTATTTACCGCCGTGATCGCCGAAAACACCAAGAAAAGCAGGACTTAAAAAAATGTTCTTCTTTATCTCGGCGTTTTCTGCGATCTCGGCGGTAAACAAAAGCGGCTTGATCTTTCGATATTTGACTGGGCGTTCCTGCTTGGGCTAGCCTCAGAAGTTCTGCTGTATCCTGCGGAGACACAGGAATTAAAAGATGCTAAAGGCAATTTCAAGCTTTGTTTATGTTAAAGAACGATTGCATCCAGGCCTGCTCGACGGGCTGGTGCGAGGCGGCGCTCAGGCAATTGAGATTTTCGCGGCTCGCCAGCACATTGACTATGCCAATCGCAAGCAGCACGTCCGCGAAATTGCCGACTGGTTTCGTTCCAGCGGCATTCCACTGAATTCCGTGCACGCGCCACTATATGCTGACTACGAATGGGGGCGAACTGGCTCGCCGCCCGTGAACGTCGCCTCCACGGATCGTGCGGGACGTATTGAAGCAATGGACGAAATCAAGCGCGCGCTGGAATTGGCCGAACAAATTCCGTTTCGCTTTCTTGTGCAACACATCGGGGTAGGTGGCGAGTTGTTCGACGACCGCAAGTTTGAGGCGGCCATGACTTCGGTCGAACATCTGAGGGCATTCGCCAAGCCACTGGGAGTGCGGATCCTACTGGAAAACATTCCCAATGAGTTATCCACTCCAGAGCGACTGGTGGAATTTATCCAAACCAGCCACTTCGACGATGTTGGCGTGTGCTTCGATCTGGGCCACGCACATATGATGACGAATGTGGCGCAAGCCTTTGAGAGCGTGAAAGCTTATATCCACTCCACGCACGTACACGACAACGCGAAAGACCGCGATGCCCATTTGTGGCCCGGAAGCGGAACCATTGATTGGAAACAAGCAATGGAACTTCTGCGGTCCGCGCCGCAAACGCCGCCGTTACTCCTGGAAATTGAGGAGGATGAGAAGGTCAATCCAATCGAGAAGATGGCAGAAACATTCGAAAAGTTAGAAGCATCATAATATTTACCGCCGAGACCGCTGAATACGCCGAGAAACCTTTGGAATTTAAAAACATATCTTCAGCTCTGCTTTGCGATCTCGGCGACCTCGGCGGTAATAAAACTTCAAAATGCCCATAGCTTCAATTTCTGAAATCGGCAAACACGACGGTGAGACCGTCACGATTCGCGGATGGCTTTACAATCTGCGCGAGAGCGGAAAGCTGTTGTTCCCAATTTTTCGGGATGGCTCTGGGGTAATCCAAGGGGTAGTCGCGAAGAATGCCGTTGCACCAGAAGTTTTCGAATCGCTGAAAGGCCTTACGCAGGAATCGAGCGTAATCGTCGAAGGCAAGGTGCGCGCCGACAAGCGCGCCCCTGGAGGCTACGAGCTTGACGTCATCGCGGTCGAGGTGATCCAGCGAGTTTCGGAAAACGATCCTTATCCCATTTCGCTGAAAGAACACGGCGTGGATTTCCTGATGGATCACCGCCATCTTTGGGTGCGTACTCCTCGACAAGCGGCCATTCTTCGCGTTCGCGCGGAAATCATCAAAGCGGCAAGAGACTTTTTCGATGATCGCGGATTCACGCTTACCGATCCACCCATCATCACACCAGCCGCTTGCGAAGGAACCACAACGCTATTCCCGGTGGATTATTTCGAAGAGCAGGCATATCTCACGCAGTCCGGACAGCTCTATATCGAAGCGACCGCTATGGCGCTGGGTAAGGTCTATTCCTTCGGGCCAACCTTCCGTGCAGAGAAGAGTAAGACCCGCCGTCATCTAACGGAATTCTGGATGGTGGAACCTGAAGTTGCGTATGCGACGCTCGACGATCTGATGGAACTCGCGGAAAACTTTATTACGTTTCTGGTGAAACGATGTTTGGAAAAGCGGCGCGGCGACCTGCAAACCATCGGACGAGACATCGCCAAGTTGGAAAAGATAGAGGTCCCGTTCCCGCGCATCACCTACGATGAAGCCGCGAAGATGTTGCAGGAAGCTCACGCGAAAGGCGCGCTGGAAAATCAATTTGAATGGGGCGGAGATTTGGGATCCCCCGACGAGACCTACATCTCTTCGCAATTCGAAAAGCCGGTGATGGTGCACCGGTATCCGGCAAAAATAAAAGCGTTTTACATGGAGCCCGATGCTGAAAGGCCCGATCTCGCCCTCTGCGTTGACGTACTCGCGCCGGAAGGCTACGGAGAAATTATCGGCGGTTCGCAGCGCATGGCTTCGTACGATTTGCTGGTAAAGCGAATTCACGAGCACGGACTCCCCGAGGAAGCATTCAAGTGGTATCTCGACCTGCGCAAATTTGGCTGCGTCCCCCACGGCGGTTTCGGAATGGGCATCGAGCGAGCTGTGGCCTGGATTTGCGGATTGGAGCACGTCCGCGAAACAATCCCATTCCCCAGAATGCTGCACAGGCTGTATCCATAGACATTGATTACCGCCGAGTGCGCCGAGGCCGCCAAGATAACGGGAGTTGCTCCCCAAACGTGGCGAATTCAGCGTGCTCGGCGGTAGATGTTCCTGAATTGATAAATGCACGAAAAAGACAGACTCGATCGGATCACTCGCAGTATCATAGGTGCCACGATTGAAGTGCATAAAACTCTAGGTCCCGGCCTGTTGGAGTCAGCGTACGAAGCGTGCCTAGCTTATGAACTTCGTCAATTGGGCCATAAAGTCGAGCAGCAGAAGCCCCTCCCGGTAATTTACAAAGAGGTGAAGTTGGATTGCGGATATCGTTTGGATCTCGTTGTAGAAGATGCCGTGATTGTAGAAATCAAAGCCATCGAACAATTAGTGCCAATTCATGATGCTCAGTTTAATCTCGCATTTGCGCCTGAGCGATAGAAGAGTTGGGCTAATAATCAATTTTCATGTTCCGTTACTGAGAAATGGCGTTAAGAGAATCGTAAATAATTTTCCTGATTCAGCAGGGTAAATTCGTTTACCGCCGAGCACGCAAAGGCCGCAGAGGATCAACAGTAAAAAAACAGAAGACACAAGGCAAAGGCAAAAGACAAGGAACTGATTAATTTACTTCTAACTCGGCTTCTTTGCGATCTCTGCGGTGGATTGTTAACTGTGACGAAACTAAATTCATCTTTGTTCTCGAAGATTTCTCCCCGAACTATTCGTGTCATTGGCGTTCCCCTCGACTTGGGCCAATCGCGCCGCGGCGTGGACATGGGCCCTTCAGCAGTTCGCGTCGCGGGGCTCGAAGCTCGACTGGAAAAACTGGGTCACGTTGTCGAGGATGCCGGCAACATCGACGTTGCTATCGCGGAACAGAAACATGAGGGTGATCCCCATGCGAAATATCTAAGTGAAATTACGGCTATTTGCACGAAAAGCGCCGAGCTGGTTTTAGAGACATTGGAGTCGGGCAAAATCCCAATCGTCCTGGGCGGCGATCACTCGGTAGCGGCCGGAACGGTCGCCGGCGTCGCTGAATTCTACCGCCGACAAAATCAGAAAATCGGCCTCGTGTGGATTGACGCTCACACCGACATCAATACTCCTGAGAGTTCACCCAGCGGCAACGTTCATGGAATGCCGCTGGCAGCCTTGTGCGGACTTGGCCCAAGCGAACTGACGAATATTTTTGGTTTCTCTCCGAAGGTGCATCCGGAAAACTGCGTGTTGGTCGGAGTGCGTGATATTGACTTCATCGAGAAAGAAAACGTCCGCAAAGCTGGCATCGCGGTATTCACGATGCGCGACATAGACGAGCGCGGTATGAGAACGGTGATGGAAGAAGCCCTGCGAATAGCTGGGCAAGGCACAGCCGGTTATCACGTTTCACTCGACATGGACTGGGTTGATCCCGAAGATGCGCCCGGCGTCGGAACCCCGGTTCGCGGCGGCGCAACATACCGCGAGGCACATTTAGCTATGGAAATCATTGCCGATCATGGCCGAATGTTGAGCTTTGAAATCGTCGAAGTAAATCCTGTGATTGACGAACATAACCGTACCGCGGAACTGGCGGTAGAGTTGGCATTGTCAGCTTTTGGAAAGAAGATTTTGTAGTGTCGAGATCATGAAAAAAATTCGAGTTGGCATTCTCTTTGGCGGGCGCAGCGGAGAACATGAAGTTTCCTTGCTTTCGGCGGCGTCAGTTTTCAATGCAATAGACCAGAGAAAGTATGAGGTTGTTCCCATCGGCATCACAAAAGAAGGACGATGGGTGACTGCCGCCGATGCCGAAAGATTGCTCGCGGGCAATACAGCGGGCGAAGGCGCCCGCTCCACACAGTCAAAGTCAACTCTCCGAGCGGGCGATCCCGATGCCACTTCCAGTGCCGCAATTCTTGCGGTCGGAGAAGCAGTGATCGTTCCACCCGAGCCGCAGCGGCCTGGCAGTTCGATCGCTCCCTTCCAAAGCGACGCTTCCTTGACTCGCCGAACAAGCGATCGGGCGATCAACGTAGACGTTATTTTTCCTGTGCTGCACGGCACCTTCGGCGAAGATGGAACCATCCAGGGGCTGCTTGAGCTTGCGGACATCGCATACGTCGGCGCAGGAGTTCTAGGCTCGGCCGCGGGCATGGATAAAGACATCATGAAATCGCTGTTTCGCGCCGCTGGCCTGCCCATCGTGAAACATGTCACGGTTCTTCGCGGCGATTGGGAGCGTGATCCGAAAAAAATTCGCCAAGCCGTCGAAAGGCAGTTGAAGTATCCCGTATTCGTGAAACCGGCAAACCTTGGATCTTCCGTAGGAATCTCAAAGGCGCATGACCCAAAGGAACTCGGCCCTGCAATTGAAGAAGCCGCAAAATTTGACCGTAAAATTGTGATTGAACAAGGCGTCGGCGGCAGAAAGCAAAAGGCGCGGGAGATTGAATGTGCCGTCCTGGGCAATGACGATCCCAAGGCTTCCGTCCCCGGCGAGATTGTTCCGGGCAAAGAGTTCTACGACTACACCGCGAAATATCTTGACGAAGGATCTGAACTCATAATTCCCGCCAAGTTAGCCAAAACCGAAACCAAAAAAGTTCAGCAGCTGGCCATCAGCGCCTTCAAAGCAGTGGATTGTTCGGGACTGGCGCGCGTTGACTTTCTGATGGAGCCGAAGACACGAAAACTTTATCTCAACGAAATCAATACTATGCCTGGGTTCACTTCCATCAGCATGTACCCAAAAATGTGGGCTGCAACCGGGGTCTCCTATCCCGCGCTGATCGAAAAATTAATTCAGCTGGGAATCGAACGGCATAAAGATAAGAAAAGAAATCAATACAGCCGTTGAGTGTCTTGTGGATTCGACCGGGCTAGGCACTCGTGGTTGCCGCCAACTTTTGTGGCTTCCCCAGTTTTGACTCGAGGACTATTTGCTCGATCGCCTGTTGCAGCCTGCCTGAATTAACATCCTCCAGCAATTTGGCCTTTTCAAAATATGCAGCTGCTCCAGCCTTGATCAGCATCGCCTCATTTTTTTGGGACAGACTGCTCAGGATAATGACGGGAATACCAGCAGTCACAGGATCCAGCTTGAGAGCCTGTAGTACCTGTTGGCCTCCGAGTTTCGGAAGAAGCACGTCGAGCAAAATTACATCCGGGGCCGACGCGCGCACAATCTTCAATGCCTCTTCTCCATCTTGGGCGGTAACTACCAAAAATCCGGCCTTCGTGAGCAAACGCTCTCCAGTAATCTTCAATAACTTACTGTCTTCGACCAGCAGTACATTTATCTTCACGGCGATTCTCCACGGAATGAACGAGCTTCTGCTTATCGTCTTAAGTTTCTAATCGGCAAAGAAGCCAGCGAGCTTTAAGGTGGTAATGGCCTTTTTTCGCGAACGATCCCCTCTTTCTTAGACTCCTGTTGAACTTTGCCCAACCCGACAGTCTCGTGACTGTATCTATGGAAAACAACTTTTTACAAATTCGTGACAACTGAAGTCCGCCATTACTTTAAGTTTTTTCTAATTTGCCCTGTAGGTACATATGGGGCAGTTTCTCCGACAGGAACGTCACTCTGAGCGACAGTCCGATCCCACAAAGATCAATCAGGGTGACGTTGCATTTTTGAGGCCTTACTCTGGTAGAAGTATCCTTCCGACCTGGAACGGCCATCGCTCACTGGCACACTAGAAGGCGGGGACCACCCGTCGCGCCGCTATTAGAGATCTCTCAAGGCTGCTCTTATTCTCTGGTAAGTAGTTTCCAAATTCTCCGGCAGCACACGGGTTTCTCCTACAACAGAGATAAAATTGGCGTCCGCAACCCAGCGGGGCAGAACATGCATGTGGACGTGCCCTGCCACCCCTGCGCCAGCGGCTTTACCAATGTTCATTCCCAGATTAATTCCGTCCGGGTTATAAAGGTGGCGCAGGACGCCTTCCATCTTTTGGGACAAATCCATCATTTCGTGGGCGGTTTCCTTTGCCAGCCTCTGCATTTGATCGAGATGCACGAAAGGAACAATCATCACGTGTCCGGGCGAATAGGGAAAGCTGTTGAGGATTATGAAGCAATACCGGCCGCGATGAACGATGAGAGCCTTATTGTCGTCCAATTTAGGGAGCTCGCAGAAGATGCATCCCCCGCTTTTTTCGGCCTCACTTACGTAGGCGTAACGCCAGGGAGTCCAAAGGTAGTCCATCCAACGCAGAGTAGCAGATGATGGAAGGGGTGCGGAAGCACCCAGCCGAGAGTCTGCCTGGAACTAAGTCGAAGGGGTTGCTGTCGCTGCGCGAGCCAATTCTTCAGCAATTGTTACAGTTTGACGTTTGACACTGTTCGGAAGCGGTTGCTATAGTCGAAGTGTTCCCTTGGGACGCGGGTTTGCTCTTAAACGTCCGACCGCTGGGATTGTTCAAGTCCGTCCGCCAGGGCGGGCCCATCACAACCTAAGACTCTCACCAGCCGTCCGCTGAACAGCCCGCATCCATCCCGCACGATGTGCGAGAACGCCCCAGAGAGGCCATAACTTTGCCCGACGACAACAACGCCCACATCCAGGATTCGGCGACATCAATCATGACTGAACCGATGCCTGAGCCAGCCGCAGACGCAACTGAGGGCTCCGATTCTAATCAGGCCGCCGAACACAACGATTCAAATTCCACCCACGACGACAAACAGACCGCCGCGACTTCGGACGATTTCGCATCCGCCTTGGCGACATTTACCACCGAGAGCGCAGAAGCCGTCAGTGACGATCATGTTCTGAAGGGCACCGTTCTGAAGCTTACCGCTACTCACGTCGTGGTGGACATTGGCGCTAAGTCTGAGGGCATGCTCCCTCTTGCAGAAGTGCTCGACCATGACGGCACGCCACGCTTCGAGCCCGGAGACGAAATCAACGTCATGCGGGACAAAGGTGAGACCGAGGAAGGTTACATCAACCTCTCACACCAGAAAGCGCAGCGGCTGCGTGCGTGGGATGAGATTGAGAAAGCGTACAACGAAAAGAAGCCGATTCTGGCGACAGTGATCGAACGCATTAAGGGCGGCCTTACCGTTGACATTATGGGCGCACGGGCATTTTTGCCCGGCTCTCAAATGGATATCCGCCCGGTTCGCAACCTCGACACCGCAAAGGGCGAGAAGCTTGAAGTTGCCATCGTCAAGCTGAATAAGAAGCGCGGCAATATCGTTGTCTCGCGCAAGCAGTTGCTTGAAGAGGAGCAGAGCGATAAGCGGTCGAAGACGCTGGAACATCTCGAAGAAGGCAGCATTCTCACCGGCGTGGTCAAGAACCTGACTGAGTATGGCGCGTTCGTGGATCTCGGCGGAATTGACGGCCTCCTGCATATCACCGATATGTCCTGGGGACGTCTGACTCATCCTCGCGCCCTGGTGAATGTCGGCGATCAGATTCAGGTAAAGGTGTTGAAGTTTGACAAAGACAAACAGCGGGTTTCGCTGGGATTCAAGCAGCTCACGCCAGACCCGTGGCTGGATGCGGAACACCGCTATCCGGTAGGCGCGCATGTGGGTGGACGTGTCATCAGCGTCACGGATTACGGCGCGTTTATCGAATTAGAGCAGGGTATTGAAGGACTAGTCCACGTCAGCGAGATGACATGGTCTAAACGTGTTAAGCATCCTTCAAAGCTGGTGAACGTAGATGACCACGTGGATTGCGTCGTGCTCAACGTGAATCCGCAGGAACGGCGTATTTCGCTCGGAATGCGCCAGCTTGCGGCGAATCCCTGGGACGAACTGCATCACAAATATCCCGTCGGCGCGACCGTGGAAGGCCGGGTCCGCAACCTGACCGATTTTGGAGCCTTCGTTGAAATTGACGATGGAATTGACGGGCTTGTTCACGTCAGCAATTTAAGCTGGACGAAGCGCGTGAAACATCCCTCGGAAATTCTGAAAAAAGGTGATCGGGTCAAAGCCCTAGTCTTGGCGATCGAACCCGATAAGCGGCGCCTGTCCTTGGGCGTCAAACAGCTTCAGCCGGATGTTTGGGAGACCTTTTTCCAGGGTCATCATGTTGGAGACGTTGTGCACGGCAAGGTTCTGCGCGTTGCTACCTTCGGCGCTTTTGTAGAAATCGCCGAGGGCGTAGAGGGTCTTTGCCATAATTCTGAGGCCCAGGACGCCAACGGGCAGCAAATTAAACTCGAGCCTGGCCTTGAACATGATTTCAAGATTATCAAAATGAATCCCGAAGAAAAGAAAGTTGGCCTCAGCATCAAGGCCGTCGGGGAGGAAGCCTCCCGCGTCGAGGTGGAAGCCTACAAGCAGCCTGTCGCCAGCACCAGCGGATCAACGATCGGCGACCTGATTACCTGGAAGCGCGCCGAAAGCGAAAACGGGTAGTGCGGTAATTGTTCTGCACTGGAGTCTTTCGAATTTGCCGAATCATTTGGTGTACCGAAAGATATCAATCTGGTGCATCCCTGCAAGCCCTCGAAATTTCGGCGCAACAATCCGTTCGCAAAAATATGTGCGGATAGTCATAGGGCTTGTGGTTTCCGCGCTGCTAGTGCCTCCCGGTTACGCCCAGGATAACCCACCGCTTGAAAGCCTTCGCGGAAACATTGTGCATGGGAATATTTACAGGAATCGTGCACTGGGGATGACGATTGCCCTTCCCGGAACTTTAGAATTGCAGCCAGGGGAGGGGCACAAATCCGCTCCGCATTCCGATTGTCGCGGCCCCCTATGCGGAAATCCGGAGATTGATGTAACCATCGCAACAACGCCGGGTTCGATTCCGGCCTACCGAATTTTTTTGGCAGGTTACAAGCTCAAAACGTCCTATCTTGATCGAAAGCGCTACCCCCTCGGAAAGCTTGCGGAAGTGATGATGACTGGCAGCTTAGGGGGCAGTGGATTGGTCCCAATGGGGGCTCAAACGGCCGTCCACTTGGACGGAAAAGAGGGATACCGGCTATTCGCGGGAAGACCGGGTGAGAATGTCGTCAGGGCATTCGGATACGTTTCGGAATCTAACGGATATATATTCTTACTTGTCGGTTCGGCCCTCGAACCCACGGCTCTGGAATCCGCGATTGAGGCAATGGCTCTTAGGGGTTCAGTTCCTTGAGGTTTGTCCCCGCGGGCCGCCGCCCTGCGGTGTCTACCGCCGAGTTTAGGAGACGTGAACAAGTTGGCCAGCTTCGATGGAGCCGAGCGCAGAAAGAATCTCCGGCACGTAAGGAAGCAGGTCAGCCAACCTGCTGGATTTAGCTCGGATGAGGACCACAGCGAGGTTTCGGCGTGTCAAGTTTTGCTCGTACTCGATTCCTCGATCCAGGGTAAGAAATACCTGAAAGCCCGAAACTTCGGCGAAAGATAACAAATCCCCATTTTTCTTGCCTGCGAGACCTGCCTCCGGAACAGTAACGCTCTCATGGCCGGGCAAATGGTTCTTAAACTTTCGGGGAATACACTCGTCCAAGAGCAGCTTCTTCACAATGCGCTGACGACGAGTGATTTCGCGTGCTCCAAGGCGTGGATGGCTGCTTCGCGGGCGACGGTGGGAAAGTCATCGAGAAAGTCATCTAGGGTTTGGCCGCTTTCGAGATAATCCAAAAGTGCCTGGAAAGGAACGCGAGTTCCTCGGAACACGGGTGTTCCTCCAAGTATTTCGCGGTTCCTGACAATCACTCCATTGTGCGCAACCATTGATCATTTACTCCGCGGGAACTCTCCTAAGTTTACTCTGCGCTTCGGGGGAAACCAACTTCAGTGTTCGGGAAGAGATCGAAGCTTAAAAGATAGGTAACGAGTCTAGCCTTCCATCTCACTACCGGGTTTGAGCCTTAATTCCTGAATTCAACCTCCTTTTCGAGGATGGCAGCCACTCGCATGCCCTATCTGACTCTTACTTCTCTTTCCAGGGTAAAGCTCACCGGAGTTTCAACTGGCAGGACGATGTCTTTGTTTCCTGTAAAGGCCGTTCCGGCCGTCCCTGCGCCCGCGCCCGCTGCGGCGCCTATTGCGGCACCTTTGCCTCCTCCTGCCAAGCCGCCGATGAGCGCGCCTAAGCCGGCGCCGCCGCCAACCATAACTCCTGTTCGCTTGCCTTTTCCTTTTGCCACGTAGCTGCGGGTTGAAGTTTCAATCCGAAGGCCGGCGCCGTTGAGTTTCAACGAGGTCAGCTTCAACGCCAGCGTGGCTCCGCCCGCAAAACGGCCGAGCGGCTTGGCATCCAAAATGGTACCCAATACGCCCGCACCAGAAGGAATCAGTGGCTCTCCGCCAATGGTGACGCCTCTGGACAGAGTGCCGGAAAAAGTTTCTCCAGGTTGACTGATTTTTGAGCCTAGCTGCTGATCCAAACGCACGCTCAGGACGGTCCCGGCTGGGATGATTATTGGGACTTGCTCGGGCGGGTTAGTAGCCGCGGGGGAAGCACCGGAACTGGGACCAGCCGGGGAAGAAGCTTCACCGGAAGAGCCTTGTGGCTTACTGCTGCAACCAGCAATTGCAAAACATAAATAGAAAGCGAGTATTACAGCTGCCCCGCGTGATCGCATGATTTTCTCCTTTCGTGAGAATAATCTGAATCAGGGTAACGGGGCAGATGCCTCCCGGACAAGGACTAATGCACGGACGAACGGTGCGCTCAATCGCTGGACGTTGTCCCAGCTGCGTCCGCAATTACGGGAGAATTTTGTGGGTTCTGTTGCGGATGGTTCGAATCTGGCTGTTCTTCCTTGGTTGGAAGCTCAATCGAAAATGACGAGGCGGACTCCGCCACTGAGCTTGGGGTCGGCTTCTTTTCCAAGAACCTTGAGGTTTTCAGTACCGCCCGCCCAAGTGACGGATTGTATCCAGTCCATGTGCCTTCCGAATTGCCGTCCCGTTCTTCGTGGGCGCGCATACTTTCCATCTTCGAGTCAAGATCGTCGAGATAGTGGAGCATCAGTGCTTCGGGGAACATTGGGAGCTTCGGAGACCCGAACTCATACTCTCCATGATGGCTGATGATGAGGTGTTCCAGCAGCGTCTTCATTTCTGGCGGGAAGGCCGGAAGCTTCGCGAGCTTCGCCTGCAACATCTCCAGTTCAATGATCATGTGACCGAGTAATTGTCCGCGCGTTGTGTAGGAAAAACCGCGGCTGTAGGTCAACTCGTGAATCTTGCCAATATCGTGAAGGAAGGCGCCCGTAAGCAGCAGATCGCGATTGACAAGCGGATAGTTACGGCATACCAGATCACAAGAGCGGCAGAGCGAAACCACATGGTCAAGCAGTCCGCCGATATACGCGTGATGCAAAGTCTTGGCGGCGGGGGCATTGCGATAGGCTTCCGCGATTTCCGGATCCGCCATGAAGGATTCCACCAGCGCCTTCAGGTTGGCGTCCTGAAAGCTCGCTACAAAATCCGATAGCGCCTGCCATAATTGGCCGATGTCCTTCGTGGTCTTAGGAAGATAGTCGGAGAAATCTACTTCTGACTCGCCCATGCGGCGAAGCTTGTGAATTGTGATCTGAAACCGGTTTTTGTATTTATTAACCAGTCCCTTGATTTTCAGGAAGTCATCCTGCTCGAAGGCGTCGAGAACTTCCTCGACGTTGTCCCACATCTTGGCTTCGATCTGGCCGCAGCGGTCGCCCAAGGTGAGCGCGAGGTATGGCTCGCCGGTCTTCTTCGGTTTCACCTGTTTGGTGACGACGACGAAGCTGGAGGTTACGATTTTATTTTCGTGATCGCGACAGTCGGATAGAAAGAATTCCTTCATGACATTTTGTTAAGCGGAGCAAACCGTTGCATTGTGCAGTAGGCTGGCTGTTCTGAATCAACTCCGGAATTTGCCGAGCTTAACCTAAAACACGCCAAACTTTTTCTTCTTTTTGAGCTGTTTCGCAGTCAGGATTTTCGAATTGGTCTCGATCGGCTTGGTTTCGTTCGGGCTGGCCCCGGAATCTACGTATCCCGACTTGATGTCAATATATGCATCCTCACGCAACTTCTTCAGGTAGTCACGCAACGCGGGTTGCAACTTTTGCATGTAGAGAGCTTCCTGAATTTTAGGTTCAATGTCATTCATTGGCGGGATTCCAGCGCTCTGGTGATCGGTTACCTTTAGGATAACGAAACCCTGTTTAGTGCGAATGACGTCGGAAACACTCCCTGCTTTCAAGCCGAAGGTTACGTCCTCGATCTGCTTTGCCAGGGTGCCGCGTTTGAAATAGCCGAGGTCGCCACCCTCCGCTGCCGTCGGTCCATCGGAGCTCTTCTTGGCGATCTCATCGAAATTCGCACCTTTGCGAATCTGCGCCAGCAGGTCGTCCGCTTTGGCTTTTGCGGCCGTCAGTTTTGCCTGCTCATCGCTGGGGCCCTTATCGGTAGAGACCAGAATTTCGCTGATCTTCACCTGCTCTGGCTGCGCTAATTCGTCTTTGTGTTTGTCGTAAAATTCCTGTTCTTCATCCTTTGCAATGTTGAGCCGGCGCCCGACTTCCTGGCCGATCACCTGCTGGGTGATCAGCTGATTGCGTATATTCTGTTTGAAATCCTCGTATGAAACTCCTTGCGCCTCCGCAGCCTTTTGTAGTTCCTCCATGCTGTCAAGCTTCATCTGCTTGCGCATCTCATCCAATTTTTTTATAAGTTCCGTGTCCGCGGTAATGCCGAGATCTTTGGCTTTTTCCAGCAGCAACTGCTGATCAATCAGGCCGCGAAGAACGTCTTTCTCGCCGTCCGCAATCAACTTCTCGGCATGGGTAGGGTCCTGCTGCTGCACTTCCTGTTTCAGATCGTCCAGATTTCGCTGGTATTCAGACCGCGTAATAATCTGGTTGTTGACACGCGCAATGATCTCTTCCACAACCGTGTCAGCGGATAGAAAAAATGATGCAAGAAAAAGAAAAAGCAAACTGTAAGCTACGGATCGCATAAAGATAGTGCCTCCTTCAGCATGCATACCTGTGATGAAGGCTTTTCTTAATTGTACCTCTGATGAGGATATGGAACCAGAAAGCGGTTCGCAATACGCTGCGATAAGCCTATTGCGACGCACGCACCAACGCGAGGGCCGTAACGTCATCATGCGTTGGGGGCGTATTCATAAACTGCCGCAATGCGTTTAGCACAGTCAGGCAGAGTTCTTTCGGATTTTCAGCGGCCGTTTGCTTAAAGACTTCTTTAACGCGGCCCAATCCGAATTCTTCGCCCTTGTGTTTGCCTTCGACAACGCCGCGCGAGACTAGGAGAAGGACAGCTCCGGGTTCCAAAGCAACCATGCACGCATCGCTCGGGGCATGAGAAAACAGTCCCAGCGGCAGGCCCGTTGCGGGTAGTTCAGAAATGCCATTTTGGTCGCGGACCAGTCCAGCCGTGTGCCCGGAATTGGCATAGCACAGGATGCCGGAACTTTCGTTGTAACAACCGACGAACGCGGGACACGCCCGGATCCCGCTCTCCGCCTCAAGAACGCTGTGATTGAGTCGGATACATAACTCGATCATGGCCTCGGATTCATTGATGTCATTGCCGGCAAATAACTCTGCTCCGTCCTTCCGGAAGCTGTTTTGCACCGCACAAACAATACCGCGATTCTCGGCTAAGGGGCCGGCAACGTCCAGGAGACCCAATACGACGCGCCCATTATTGGTAGCGACGAAATCGTAGAAATCCCCCGCTCTTCGCTGCCCATAATAGAAGGCGCCGAACAAGGTGTCTTTCAGGTCGGGAATTCTCGCCTGGACAGGCTGAACCATCGCCGCTGAAAGAGAGTTTTCGCGTTTGAAGAGAAATGCCACGTGGCTGTAAAGGCCGAACTTATCACGAATGTCCCCGAGAGCCAAGGTATTCAGTAAATCCTGGCGCTTGGTTGTGATTTTAGCGAAGAAAAAGGGACACCCGTTTCTGCGGGAACCTGCAATCATTTTCTTTCAATCTGCCGACAGTGCTCCACAGAAGCGCTCCGCGATAAACTGGTCCCATGCCGATTAAGGATGGCACTCAACGATTCTCATCCCGTGTAGAAAACTATGTTCGTTTTCGGCCTGCGTATCCGCCGGACGTTGTGCAGCTTTTGAAGAGTGAATGTGGATTGACGCGCGATTCCATCGTCGCGGATGTCGCTTTTGGCACTGGAATCTTCACCCGGTTGCTTCTCGAAAATGGCAACCGCGTGATTGGTGTGGAACCGAATGACAATATGCGCCGGGCCGGAGAGGAATTTCTGCGACGATATCCGCGATTTACAAGTATGCCCGGGACCGCCGAAGCGACCACCCTCCCCGAGAAGAGCATAGATATCGTCACCGCAGCTCAGGCAGCGCATTGGTTCGATCCGGAAAAAGCGAGGCGTGAATTCATGCGCATCCTCAAGCCCGGCGGATGGACCGTTCTTCTTTGGAACGATCGCCGCACGGACTCGACTGAGTTTCAGCGCCAATATGAACACCTTCTAAAGCAGTATGGGACCGATTATGAAGAAGTGCGTCAGCGCGGCATGATCCTTGCCATTGAGACCTTATTCGCGCATTCATCCCTATTCGCGCATTCATCCCTCAAAACCCGGGAGTTCGAATATAGCCAGACTTTTGACTATGAGGGACTTAAAGGGAGGCTGCTATCTTCTTCTTACGCCCCGCAACAAGGTGAGGACCGACACGAACCCATGCTACGCGAGCTACGCAGGATTTTCGATACGAATCAGTTGAATGGCCGGATTTCGTTCGACCATGACACCCGCGTCTACTACGGACAGTTGGGATGATGAAGAAACCTTTGTTTGACGAGAAAAACTTCCACATGACTCCGGAGCAATTTCGCCGTCATGGTCACGCCGTCGTTGACTGGATCGCGGATTACTACAAGAGCATTGAGTCTTATCCGGTTCTCTCGCGGGTGAAACCGGGCGACATTCGGGCTTCTCTTCCAGACCATCCCCCGGTCAATGGCCAGGCGTTCGAAACAATTTTGAAGGACGTCGAGAAGGTCGTGCTCCCCGGGATTACGCACTGGCAATCCCCGAACTTTTTCGCTTTTTTCCCTTCCAACACTTCGGGTGCTTCGATCCTCGGAGATATTCTTTCGTCCGGACTGGGAGTGCAGGGCATGCTTTGGGCCACCAGCCCCGCTTGCACGGAGCTCGAGACCCACGTTCTTGACTGGCTAGTCTCAATGCTCGATCTGCCAGATAAATTCCTTTCTACCAAATCCGGGGGCGGTGTAATTCAGGACACAGCTTCGAGCGCGACGCTTTGCGCATTGTTGGCCGCGCGTGAACGAGCCACGAACTTCGGCAGCAATCGCCGAGGGTGTGATGGCAAGCTCGTTGCCTACACTTCTTCACAAGCTCATTCCTCGATTGAAAAGAATGTCCAAATTGCGGGAATAGGCCGGGAGAATTTGCGGCTTATTAGCGTGGACACTAATTTCGCGATGGATCCCGCGGCGCTTGCGGCCCAAATCCAACAGGACCGGACGGCGGGCGTGACGCCGTTTTTTGTTTGCGCCACCGTTGGGACGACCTCATCAAACGCGATGGATCCGCTTTCCGAAATCGGCCCGATCTGCTGCGAACACAATCTCTGGCTGCATGTTGATGCCGCCATGTCCGGGACCGCTGCTCTCTGCCCAGAGTTTCGCCATATTCATAACGGCCTCGAGTATGCCGACAGTTACTGCTTCAATCCCCACAAATGGATGTTCACGAACTTTGATTGCGATTGTTTTTACGTTGCCGATCGCAAAGCACTCATTCAAACTCTCAGCGTTCTGCCAGAATATTTGCGCAATCAGGCCACCGAATCTGGCGCGGTATTTGACTATCGCGATTGGCAGGTGCCGCTCGGTCGTCGCTTTCGCTCCCTAAAGCTTTGGTTCGTGATCCGGCACTATGGAATTGAAGGACTGCAATACCACATTCGGCAGCACGTGGAACTTGCCCAGCAGTTCGCGTACTGGGTTCGAGAAGATGACCGGTTCGAATTGGCAGCGCCTGCCCCTCTGAATCTGGTTTGCTTTCGTCACAAGGCAGGAGAGGAAGTAAATCAGAGGCTGATGGATACTCTCAACCGAAGCGGAGATCTATATCTCACGCATACACGTTTGAACGATCGAATGACACTTCGATTCTGCGTCGGCCAGACGAACACCCAGCGACGCCATGTGGAACGAGCATGGAAGCGAATTCAAGAAGAGGCAGCGAACCTCGGTGTTTGATGCCTTCCTATTGAGGCAGGAAAAGTTGGGAAATGATCGTCGCATTGCGCCCAAAGCGCTCTCTAAATTCCTGTTAACTGTTTCAGGATTTGTTTGCCCAGTTTTTGGGCCTCGCCGAAAAACTTCTGGTATTCAACGAACAGCCGGTTCAGCTCCAGCGATTTCTCGGCCGTTAATTGTTTTCTCAGCAGCATGTCTCGCATGTGAACAGGGTTGGGCAGAATTGCTTCTTCGATGAGTTCCTCGAGCGCGGTAGCGGGATCATAGTGGTACATACACCGATTTTACAGCGCTCAGATCATTTCCGTGCCCCATAGATCGTGCAAGTGGATGATGCCTTCCGGTTCTCCGCTCTTGCTCACAACTACCAGCGATGTAATTTTCTTTTGCTCCATGCTGGCGAGAGCCGTTCCCGCAAATTCATTCGCAGAGATGGTTGAGGGATTCCGCGTCATACATTCGGCCGCGGTCAGGTCGAGTGCGTCTTTTCCTCGCTGCTGGAGCAATCGTCGCAAATCTCCGTCGCTGATGACGCCAACTAACTTGCCGCTCTCGACAACGGTCGTCATGCCCAGCTTCTTTCTCGACATTTCGTAGATTACGTCAGGCATTTGCGCTTGAGCGCTTACCCGTGGAACGTCGTCACCTTTGTGCATGAGAGTTTCCACTCGCGCCAGGCGCTTCCCGAGTTTCCCGCCAGGATGCAGATTGGCGAAGTCTTCTTCTTTGAATCCGCGCTTTTCCGCAAGCGACATTGCCAGCGCGTCTCCCAACGCCAGCATGGTTGTGGTGGAGGCGGTAGGCGCGAATCCCATCGAACATGCCTCTTTGGCCACTGAGCAATCGAGCGCTACGTCGGCAGCCGCCGCCAGAGTCGAGGCCTTTGAAGAATCCTGCTGTCCCACTCCGTCGCAAGTCATGGCAATCAACTTAAGTTGCAATCGTTTAATTGTGGCGAGCAGGCGAAGAATTTCTTCGGTCTCCCCGCTCGCGGATAGGGTAACTACCACGTCTCCCGAAACCAACATTCCGAGATCGCCGTGGACAGCCTCTACCGGGTGCATGAACAAAGCCGGCGTTCCCGTTGAGTTAAGCGTTGCCGCGATTTTGCGCGCGATGATCCCGCTCTTACCCATACCTGTGACAACCACGCGTCCAGCACAGCAATATAGGAGATTCACTGCCCGGTCGAAGGCGGCCGCCATCGAACCGCCAATGCGGTCGGCCAGAGACCGTAAAGCCTCTGCTTCAATGCGGACGACATTTTCTCCAACGGATTTCACGAAGAAGTTCTAACCGCCGGGTGCGCTGAGCACGCCGAGAACAATTACGTAAACTCACCTCAAACTAATAACGAATCAAGCCGCCGATTGGTTGCCTTCTATCTTTGTCAATCGGTTTTACTGCGCTGTTTCTTCAACCCGGCCCTTAGTCTCTTTTAAGCGTCTCACGCTTAGAGAATACCTTAACGCCGACCTCGGCGGCCTCTGCGTACTCAGCGGTGAATTACTACCAGACTCTGCACGCGTTCGCGCTCACCATCGGCTGACCGGCTTTGCAGCTCCAGGCTTGCTCGAACTCGGGCATGTTTTCGACGACGCCGTCCACTCGATACTTGCCCGGGGAATGTGGGTCTCGGATGACCAGCATACGTTGGAGTTCGGGCCGACGCTTCTGGCACCAAACGCGCCCGAAGCCGAGAAAAAATCGCTGATCCGGAGTGTAACCGTCAATTTTTTGCGCGGCCTTAGCCGTAGGATCCTGCGCGATTTCCTTGTGCAACGCCATTAATGAGATACGCGCACCGCCATTGTCCGCAGTGTTCTCCCCCAAGGTTAGCTTGCCATTCAGCTTCAGATCGTCAACGGCGACGAAACCGCTGTACTCATTCGCGACGCAGCTCGCCCGCTTTTCGAATTCTTTTCCATCCGCGGGCGTCCACCAATCACGCAGGTTACCCTGCGGATCAAACTTACGTCCCTGATCGTCAAAGCCGTGCGTCAGCTCGTGGCCGATCACCAAACCGATGCCGCCGAAGTTAATGGCGTCGTCCATCTCCTTATCGAAAAATGGGGGCTGCAAAATGCCGGCAGGGAAAACGATCTCATTCATCGAAGGATTGTAATAGGCGTTCACGGTCGGCGGAGTCATGCCCCATTCGTTCTTGTCCACGGGTTTTTCGATTTTATCTACTTCGCGTTTCGATTCGAACTCATTGGCACGGAGGAAATTGCCCAGTAGGTCGCCGCGGGCGATTGTGAGCTTGCTGTAATCCCGCCATTTATCCGGATAACCAATCTTATTGTTGATGGCGGCCAGTTTTATGTGCGCCTGCTTTTTGGTCTCGGGAGACATCCAGGTGACCCCGTCAATGTCCTCCCCAAGTGCCTGTTCGAGCGCGAGCACCATTTTCAACATGCGCTGCTTGCCATCCGCGCCGAAGGTGAGTTCAACATATCGCTGGCCCAGCGCTTCGCCCAGAGCATCATCCGTAGCACTGACACAACGCTTCCAGCGGGGCTGAATTTCCTCTTGACCCGTCAGGTCGCGCAAGAACTGGAAGTTAGCCTGCACGAAGGGTTCTGACAGCCAGGGCGCAGACAGTCTGAGGACATGCCAGTTCGCGTAAACTTTCAGGGCATTCAGCGATTCAGAATCCAAAATTCCATTTAGCTTCTGGAAGAATTCTGGATTGCGCACATTGAGCGAATTGAAACTCGGCGAACCAACAGCTTCGAGATAGTGATTCAGGTATAAATTCGGCGCAAGCGCGCGGGCCTGGTCGCGCTCCATTTTGTGGTCAATATTTTTTGGATCGCGGCGCAGAGTGCGGTCCATTGCCGCATTCGCCAGGGCAGTTTCAATGCGCAATACAATGTGCGCGGAGTCGGCTGCTTGTTGCGGTGGCTGGCCCGCGAGGGTGAATACCTTGGTTGCGTAATCCACGAGATGCTTTCGCATCTCGACCATTTTCGGAGTGTCCTTGATGTAGTAATCGCGATCAGGCAGCGAGAGTCCGCTCTGGTCAAGATTCGCGATGTCCATCGCCGCATTGTGTAGGTCGGCGTCGGAGTCGAAATCAAAAAAGCTGTTCGTGCCAATAAGATGATCGTGCGCAATTACGCCAATAAGCTCTGTTTTATCTTTGACCGCCGCGACGCGATCAAGTTCGGATTTCACCGGCTCAATTCCCTTCGCGTCCACAGTCTTCTCATCCATGCAGGAGCTATAGAAATCGCCAATCTTCTGATTGATAGGATCGCGGGTGGCGTCGTCGCCTGAAACCTTTTCCAAAATGCCCCGCATGATTGCCTCATTGCGCTCATGCAGATCGGTAAAACTGTCCCACCCCGATTGGTCCGGCGGGATTTCGGCCTTCTTCAGCCAGTTGCCGCAAGAGTATTGATAAAAATCAACGCACGGATTGATGGACTTATCAATGTTGTCAATGCTGAAGCCCTGTGGGAGTTGACTATTTGTCTGCGCAAAAAGGGGCAGCGCCAGCACTAATGGCAAGAAGAGAAAATGCAACTTCATCAATAACCTCACTTTGGATAAGAACCCCGGTAATTTTAGGCCTAATTGATTTAAACGGACAAGCCGGCAAAAGGTTAGCGAGGGAAATTGGCTTTTTGCCGGTGGGGATGCGACTCATCCTCTAATAGAGCCGCAAGAATAAATACTCGGTTCGTGGATGAAGACTGCCGGGAGCAGCGGTGCGACTATCTGAGCTTTCGCGAGCGGAAGCTCAGGCTCAGCATGACAATAAAACGAAGAAAACAAATTTGGCTGATCTGCCGTTGGTTCAGCTTTGCTGCGGTCATTTCAATCCAGTCCGCGCCCAGCCTGTCTTATCGCCTAACTATTCGGTATCTGGCGGGGGCGCGCCATATGGGAATTGAATGGAGAACTTGTGTTCAGAAATGCCTTTTTTGCCATGATGGGTATGCGCGTAGGTGCAAATAATGGTGTTGGCCTCATAAACGCATGCGTCGTGACGGTAGGCAGGCTCCTTATCAAAAGGGCAGGGATACATTCCAGGCACGAATGTTCCGTAGGACGAACCGAGCAATGTGAGTATCAAAATCACGTATTTCATTTGGTCCTCCGAGAGCCTTTTCAGTGCTCGCTTGAGATAAGTGCAATGCAGCAGCCAAATGCGACGCCATAGGAATCAATGGGTTAAGGCTTCAAATGATCCGGAGGGAAAGAGTTTTCCCTGGGAAAAATCCAAGAAAAGGGCTAGTAACTAAGAGGTAATCGTAAGTAACTTTGGCTGGCTTTCTGCCTGCACAACCGATCTTGAGCGTGCGGACCAAACACCTTGCATCAATGGCCTTGCCAGGCACGTAGAAGTTTCACACGTGTTCCGCTTCAGAGGGATAGAAAGCCGAAATTCCAAGTTTGCCGCGTTTGATGCGGCGAAACCGCGCAATGTACACTTAGGCAACAATGCGCCCGTAGCTCAGATGGATAGAGCGGCAGCCTCCGGAGCTGTAGGTCGGGAGTTCGAATCTCTCCGGGCGCACCATTTTTTCGTTAGTTTAATTTCTCCCCCAAATAAAATTGCAGAGTGCATGGTTCCGATTACGCCCTGCGCCGCTTCTGTGGCATTATGTATTCCTATGCCCAAGATTCACATACCGACACCTTTGCGCCAGTATGTTGGCAAGCAAGCAGACGTTGAGGTCAGCGGTTCTACGGTCGGGGGTGCGCTTTCCGATCTGGTCTCGAAGCATCCGGACCTTCGCCGGCATCTATATACGGACGATGGCAAGCTGCGCGCCTTCGTAAATGTTTACCTCAATGACGAGGATGTTCGCTATCTGCAAAAGGAAGCGACTGCCGTGAAGGACGCTGATAGTATTTCCATCGTACCCTCCATTGCGGGAGGCACTGCGGCTACTAGCTGCTAGCTTCCAACAGACCAGCGCATTCGTTTTGCCAGAAGCTAGCAGCTAGAAGCCAGTAGCTGAGTTCCAATTATGGCCACCACAACCGAAATCAAACCCGAAGCCGTCACGCTCTCGAACGACGAAATCCTGCGCTACTCGCGGCACCTGATCATGCCCGAAGTCGGCATGGAAGGGCAGTTGAAGCTGAAGGCGGCGAAGGTGCTCTGCATCGGCGCGGGCGGACTCGGGTCGCCGCTTGCCCTTTATCTTGGAGCCGCAGGCATCGGCACGCTCGGCATCGTGGATTTCGACGTGGTGGACTACACCAATTTGCAGCGGCAGATCATTCACACCACCGCCGATGTGGGACGCAAAAAGCTCGACTCAGCCGCCGATAAGCTTGCGGCGATCAATCCATTTATTAATGTCCGCAAGTTTGAAGAGCGCCTCGACAGTTCCAATGCGCTCGAACTATTTCGCGAATTCGATATCATTGCCGACGGCACCGACAATTTTCCGACACGATATTTGGTGAATGACGCCTGCGTGATCACGGGCAAGCCCAACGTTTACGGATCAATCTTCCGCTTCGAAGGCCAAGCCAGCATTTTCGCAACAAAGGACGGCCCGTGCTATCGCTGCCTTTACCCTGAGCCGCCTCCGCCGGGACTGGTCCCGTCCTGCGCCGAAGGGGGAGTGCTCGGAATTCTTCCCGGCCTCGTGGGAATCATTCAGGCAACAGAAGTCGTTAAGCTGATTTTGGGAAAAGGCGATCCGCTGATCGGCCGCTTACTCCTGATTGATGCGCTCGCAATGAGGTTTCGGGAATTGAAGCTGCGCAAGAATCCCGAATGTCCGGCTTGCGGTAAAAATCCAACAATTACGAAGTTAATAGACTACGAAGAGTTCTGCGGAATACGTGGCGAAGAGCAAGCCGTGCAAGCAACCAGTTCCGACATACAGGTCGAAGAACTAAAGCGCAGGCTCGATGCCGGCGAAGACATCTATGTGCTTGACGTTCGCGAGCCGCACGAATATCAGATCTGCAATATCGGAGGACACCTGATCCCACTGGGCGATCTTCCGAACCGCGTGAACGAACTCGATACCAGCCGCGAGATCGTAGCCCATTGCCGCTCCGGCGCAAGAAGTGCAAAGGCGGTTGATTTCCTGCGCCAGTCCGGCTTCCGCAAAGTGCACAATCTGACAGGAGGAATTCTGGCTTGGGCGGACAAAATAGATCCCAAGATGCCAAAGTATTGATGGCGGCTTCAGCGGCAGATTTCATAGTAGAGACGTAGCTCGCTACGTCTCCCGCAACCATATCAAACTCGATGTGCAAGCACAGACGCAGCAAGCTGCGTTTCTACCCTGCGGCATTGTCGTTCCAATCACCGTCACAACGTATGCAAATACGCGAGCAAATCTTCCACCTGCTTCTGATTCAACGCTTGCCCGAAGCCCGGCATTTTATCTCGTCCCATCACAATAATGTCTGTCACGCGATCGTCATTGGCTGGCAGTCCGCTGTCTTCCAGATATTGTCTCTTGAGCATGTGCTGTAGGCTTGGGCCGCGGCGGCTTCGCGAAGAGTACGCATCGTGGCAACGATCGCAATAGCCGTCGTAAATCTTCCGCCCCGCCGCCTGCTGTGGATTCAATCCCAACTCGGCATCGCTTTTCCGGCGCTCCGCGGCGCATCCAGCGAGAAAAAACAGAAGCAACGCCGCGCAGATGACGAGAAAAATATTCGCCAGAAACGAAAATTGCAAAGCGCGCTTAAATCGGCCGGGGAATCCCATAAGTATATGGAGATGATACCAATGTGCCATTCTCCTCCCTCTCTCGACGTACAATAATTGTCAGTAACGACCATGCTCCCCGAACAAATTCGTGCCAAGCGAATCTACGAAAAGGCAAGCCGTGCCGATGGCACGCGAGTCCTGGTGGACCGCCTCTGGCCTCGCGGCGTTTCGAAAGAGCAAGCGGTGCTGCATGCATGGATGAGAGATCTCGCTCCGTCGGATGAATTGAGAAAATGGTTTCACCAGCATCCCCAATCCTGGCCGATGTTTCGCAAACAATATTGCAAAGAACTTCGCCAGACTCACGCAGCGGCGGGATTGACCGAGCTTTATAGGCTGGCTTCGCAACGAAAACGTCTGACGCTTCTGTTCGCGTCGAAAGATGAATTACATAACAACGCTATCGTGCTGAAGGAATTGCTGGAAGGAATACGAAAGCCGCCGACCGGAACCGGGCCCGCTGGATTGCGCTTGATGAAGGAATCTCAAGCGAAGCGTATGCCCGCATAACTAAGCCGGCTGCAGCACCGGCACGAAAAACTCTTCTACTCGGAGCAAAATTTCAGGCGGGCTCTTTGATTCGTAGATCGCCTTGCGTAGTGCCGCCCCGCCCGGCACGCCATGTGTAAACCAGGAAGCAAACTGCTTCATCTTGCCTTGCGCGTCCGGCAATTCTTCCTCGATCAACATTCGGAAATAAGTATGAATCATGGCGTAGCGGTCTGATTCGGCAGGTTCGTCGTAGGGAGCGCTACGCGTCACGTAGCCCCGGACGCCCTCGTCCGGGGGGGCGAGTCGCGGCTCGCCGGGATCTGCGGAGCCTTGCTCCGCTGGGCGGACGAGGGCGTCCGCCCCTACGTGAGCATTGCCTAGCCACTCGTTGTATTGCTCGATTTGGCGGAAGATCCACGGATTTGACGGCGCCATGCGTCCAATCATCACCGCGTCGCAACCAGTCTGTTCAACCATGGCGCAGGCATCTTGCGGCGTGCGAATGTCACCGTTCCCAATCACCGGAATCTTGACCGCATCTTTAATCTCGGCAATCCATTCCCATCGCGCCGCGCCCGCATATCCCTGCTCGCGCGTGCGGGCGTGGAGGGCAACGGCGTTCAATCCGCAGTCCTCCGCCATCTTCGCCAGTTCCACGCAAATAATATTTTCGTCATTCCACCCAGCGCGAAATTTGACGGTAAACGGAATCTTCACCGCCGCGCGAGTCGCCTCAAAAATTTCGCGAATTGCCGGTAAATCCCGCAGCAGGCCAGAGCCTCCATTGCACTTCACAACCTTTTTCGCGGGACATCCCAGATTCAGATCAACCAAATCGAAGCCCAGATCTTCGACCATGCGCGCGGCGTCAGCCATGACTTGAGGATTGCTGCCAAATAGCTGCGCCGAAATCGGGTGCTCATCTTCGTAAAAATGCAAATAGCGCTTGGCCTTTTGGTCTTTGGCGCGAAGCACTCCGTCAGCCGAAGTGAACTCGGTCATGATCAGCCCGCATCCGCCAAGATTGCGGATAAATCGCCGGAAGACTGTGTCCGTGACTCCGGCCATGGGAGCAAGCACGGTCGCGGGGGAAATCAGCACATTGCCAATGGAAAGACTCTCGGGAACAGACTGTGTGGCGCGGACCTGCCCTGAGCGGAGTCGAATGGGGCCCTCGCCCGCGACGGCTACCGGATTGTCGAAATACTTCCGCACGTGGTTATTCTAGCCTTTCCAAAAAGAAAGCCTCCGTGAAAGGAGGCTTTTCTAGTGACCAAATACAAAAGCTTATTTCTTCGCGGCTTCCGGCTTTGCCGGTTCAACCTTGGCATACTTCCGGCGGAAGCGCTCCACGCGACCGGCAGTATCCAGCAACTTCTGCTTCCCGGTAAAGAAAGGATGGCAATTCGAACAGATTTCCACGTGGATATCGCCCTTGTGGGTAGAGCGGGTGCTGAAACTGTGTCCGCACGCGCACTTCACCTGAATTTCGTTATAAGCGGGATGAATTGCTGCTTTCATGATGAATGACCTCAGATCAAGTGATTAGATTCTATAGGAGTGGCGCAAGATTCACCAGCCACGCGTAGCGGTCCAATTCTCCGCGCTACCAGAGATAGCGTCCTCGTACCGACTCAGATCCGCATCACCAGCTTCTCAAGTGCGAAACAACCGCAACTGCGTGCAGGCACCGTCCGGTTTTCGGCAAAAAGCTGGGGGGCTTATCCTCCGTTTCCGAATACTAACATATGCACTTGAAAACATATGGCTCTGGATACATACTATACCCGTGCCGTGGCGAGTATTTTTCCACGCCGAATTCGAGCCTGAATTTGACGCGTTTGATCGAGAGGTTCAAGACGAGCTGCTGGCGCAAGCCAATTTGCTGAAAGATTTTGGGCCGCTGCTCAAACGTCCCACTGCCGATACTCTCCGCGGATCGAAGCACGAAAACATGAAAGAACTGGGGTTTAAGGCAGCGGATGGAGTTTGGCGAATAGCTTTCGCTTTTGATCCCGGGCAAAAAGCGATACTGCTGGCCGGAGGAGACAAATCAGGCGGCCGCGAGAAACGTTTTATCGGCAACTTATTAACCAGGCCGACGCGAGGTTCTATAGGCATCTTGCTTTTCCAAAAGCAGGAGCATCAAAGCACAAGGGGACGAGGTAGCAATGAAGACTCTGGAGCGAAAGCTTAGGGAGATCAGTCCAGTAAGGCGGAAAAAGATTAGAAGTCGGGCCCGCGAGATAGCTGCACGCGAAATGTCTCTCCAGGAGCTCAGGCATGCGGTCAACAAAACTCAAAAGACTGTGGCCCGAACTCTCAACATGGGTCAGGATGGAATCTCTCGCCTGGAGAAGCGAAGCGACCTGTTGCTTTCTACTCTGCGCAATTATGTAGAGGCAGTTGGAGGGAGCCTAACCCTGTTAGCTCAGTTTCCGGACAAAGGACCGATCGCGTTAGGTGGATTCGGCGAAATAGTCGCGGCTGAAGAAAAGGGAAAGAACAAGCGTCATGCCGCCCACGCGAGGTAAATGATGCTCGATCAACTGCCAGATTTTGATCCCCCGGCCGCCATATTTACCCGACCCATAAAAACATGAGCAGGACAAATTGGTGCCACGTCTGGCCACCTCCATGACGTCGCAAGACTTAAGTCCGTTTTCCCGCCCAAAACCCCCATCGAGACATGTCTCGATGCCGTTTTTCGCCGAAATGGGATTTTCTTGTCAAGTACCTAGGAAGTACATGTTTCCCGTAAGTCGTTCAGAACGCTCGTAATAAAGTGTCGTCCACCGTGGCGCATTTACCCCCTTCAACCTGCTATGCTTGAAATATAGTGATTTTAACGACGCGGCTCCTTTTGGGGCCGCGTTTTTTATTGGGCTGAAAGAGGATTCATGAAAATTACCGGTTCAAGCATCAAACACCACAAACTGCGCGGAGAATGGGCAGAGCTGCGTTTCATGGCTCGCGCCGCCGAGCACGGACTCTGCATCAACAAGCCTTGGGGAGACAACAGTCGCTACGATTTTGCCCTGGAACATGCCGGGAAATTCCTCCGCATGCAAATCAAATCCACGACCGTCCGCACCGGACGTTCATACATTTGCAATTTACGTGCTAACAACCAGTTCTATACCGGCAAGGAAATTGATTTCGTCGCGGCCTACATCGTCTCTAAAAACATCTGGTACATCTTCCCCTTCGACGTGGTTGCGAAGAGCGGCAGCGTCGTTCTTTCGCCTCATCTGAAAACCTCGAAATACGGACCTTACCAGGAGGCTTGGCATCTGCTGCGCTGCGAAAAGGGCCCAGAACCTGGGGTCGAGCCCACCAAGAAAACATTGTCGCGGGACTAGCAACTATCCGAGCCGTCTGGCAGGTAGTGAGGCGGGTTGCCCGAGATTTTTACCGCGAAGGACACGAAGTGACACAAAAGGAAATGCTCGAGATTTTGAGCCTTCGTGACCCTTTGTGTCCTTTGTGGTTTATGGTTTTGTTTTTAGCTTTTTAGACTGACCTAATTACCCTGGCGGCCTCGGTTGACGGCGCTTTCTCTATCCCATAGTCTTCCATAGTTACTGTAGTCACGGCCCGTTGCCTGTCGGGGATTAAAAACACTGAGTAGCAAGGAGTTCCCGGCGTGAGCGGTCCGAATCCAATCCCCGAACGGGGGAATACAGTACAACGAAAGAGTAGTTATGCCGCATCAGACTGAGTGCGGCCGGAAAAGGCGACTTGACCGACGCGCGAAAATCGCAAGCCCAAAAGATTTCTGAAGTAGAACTTATAGAGCGAGCCAAGCAGGGTGACGCAGAAGCCTTCGAGGCGCTGTATCACCTGCACAAGCGGCGGGTTTATTCGTTATGTTTGCGCATGACGGCCAACACGGCGGCAGCCGAAGACCTCACTCAGGAAGCCTTCCTACAACTGTTCCGCAAGATTGGAACTTTTCGAGGCGAGTCCGCGTTTTCGACCTGGCTGCATCGCATGGCGGTCAACGTCGTGCTGATGCAGTTGCGCAAGAAGGGTCTTCCCGTAGTTCCGCTCGAAGATACGATCGAGACCGAAGAAGAGGCGCCCAGGAAAGAATTGGGCGCCCCCGATCCAAGTCTTGCGGGATCTATTGACCGCTTGCAGTTGCAACGGGCCGTCGAAGATCTGCCGCCGGGTTATCGCTCGATTTTTGTGCTGCATGACGTTGAGGGCTACGAGCACAACGAGATTGCCGAGATTGTAGGATGTTCAGTCGGAAATAGTAAGTCTCAGTTGCATAAAGCACGTTTGAAATTACGCGAACTTCTCAAAACGAGCAGAGCCGAAAAAGCCAGAAAGCCGTGAGAAGAAGCGGTGAGAATAACGAGCGCTGTCGGGGAGAAGTAGTTATGACCTGTGAAGAATTCGAACGGGTCCTGCCTGAGAATGAAGGCGGCCACACGATCGAACAGAAGTCCCATCTGAATTCCTGTTCTCCGTGTTCGGACTTGGTTGCCGATTTGAACGCCATTTCCGAGCAGGCGCGGTTCTTGCGGGATACAGATACAGACGAGCCCAATCCGCGTGTATGGAATTCCATCCGGATTGCGCTGCGCCAGGAGGGTTTGATCCGCGAACCGGAATCAGCGCCTTTTCTGGTCCACAGCCAGCCGCGCCGCAGGCGTCTTGTCTGGTTAATCCCCGCTGGAGCCTTAATATTGCTGATGTTCGGGGTAGTGCAGTATAAACGCGCACCGGTTCAGCTCGCCGCACAAAAACCTGTTTTGTCTTCGGCCACTTCCGAAATCGCTGACGCGTCCAGTCTGGACGACCAGCAGTTGCTCGAAGTAGTATCGAAACACGCCCCCGCCATGCGGGCCTCCTACGCGGCGAATTTGCGGGACGTAAACTCATACATTCGCGATGCGGAGGAGTCGGTAAAAATTGATCCTAACGACGAGCAAGCGCAGAAATATTTGATGGATGCATACGAACAGAAATCGATTGTGTACGAAATGGCGATGGATCGTTCTCTACCATAAATTTGGGACGGGCAAAAGCGGCGCGAACTGCCGCGGAGTTGAGGATAGGCCATGATGTTGAACAGCACGCGCGCGGCGAAAGTGGTTGTCATATTGGCGTTGGCCGGAACGATCTCGGCGGTCGGCGAGACCCGGCAGCAACTTCACTTTAAAGTAGGACGCAAACCGAACATCTCGATAAATAACCAATATGGCGCTGTTTCCGTAAAACCCGGCGCGAAACGGGAAGTCGTCGTGACCGCTGTACTACATTCCGACAAGGTCGAGATTGATCAGAGTCATCGCGGCAATCGCGTGGACATCGTTTCCCATCTCCTTGCGGGAGCGGACCAAAGCACCGGCCAGGTAGATTACGAAGTGCTTGTGCCGGCAGACGCGAATGTGACCTTAACTTCAATGACCGGGCCGTTGCATGCGGAAAAACTCCACGGCGACGTTGTCATGGAAGGAAATACCGCGGATGTGGACGTTCGTGACGTAAGCGACGCTCATGTTCACGTTAAGACTTTGAATGGCCCCGTCACTTTAACGGATATCCGGGACGGCCATGTAGAAATAACTTCCCTCGGTGGCGATGTTGTTTTAACTTCCGTGAGCGGCCCCCTTGTCGAAGTCAACAGCAGCAGCGGCAAGATCCGTTACGACGGCGATTTCGGAGACGGCGGCGAATATTTATTAACCAGTCATACAGGGGACATTCAGGCTACGGCGCCCAGCTACGCTTCCATTGATGTGACCGCCCGATCGGAGCAGGGGCAGGTTGAGAACGATTTCCAGCTACAGCCGAAGCACACTTCGTTTCCCATCAAAGCGGGGAGTGCCTTTGCGGGCACGGTAGGTAAAGCAGCATCTTCGGTTAGGTTGTTTTCCTTCAGTGGTAAAATCCATCTCAAGAAGCGCTAAAAAAGAAGCGCTAAAAATCCGGCTTCGGCCAATCGAGGGTAAGCCCTGGTGGTGATCCAGGAAGCATGGGAAACCAATCTGCTTCGCTTCCGCATGCCGGTTCTTCGGCGCACAAAAATGTTTCTCGCGTAATCATCCTGGTTGGCTTCATGGGGGCGGGGAAGACGACCGTTGGAGGAGAATTAGCCCGGCTCCTGGGTTGGTCTTTCGAGGACCTTGACGACAGAATTCAATCTCGCGAGGGGCGGACGATCGAGGAACTTTTCCGGAATGCAGGGGAAGCAGAATTCCGCCGTTGCGAGCATCTCGCGTTCCGCGAACTGCTTTCCGATACGGAATCCGATTATCGAGTCATCGCATTGGGCGGCGGCGCATTCGCGCAGCCAGAAAATATTTCGATGCTGCACGAGATAAGTGTTCCGTCCGTATTCCTGGATGCGCCGATAGAAGAATTGTTTCGGCGATGCCAACAGCAAGGACTTAACCGGCCATTGCGGCAAGGCGAAGCGCATTTTCGCAAATTGTACGAAACTCGACTTCCGCTTTACATGGCTGCGACATTCCATGTGGAGACAAATGGCAAACCAATCGCGCAGATTGCCGCCGAAATAGCACGAACATTGGGAATCTCCCCATCCAAATGATTACCAAGATTTTGAAGGCGAGGACTGAGGCGTGACAATTAGGCAAATAATATCCGTAGCTTTGGGATTACTGCTGCTTGGCAGCGTCATCGCAGCGGGCAAAGATAAAGATAACGACTCGATCGCTCACGCAGTGGACTCCGGATCCTTTGGGGTATTCATGAACGGCAGGCGCGTGGCCACCGAGACTTTTTCCATTAAGCAAGGCGCCAAGGGCAGTACCGTGACTTCCGAGTTCAAGGCCGACGGAGCTTCAGAGACGTCTACGCAGGATTCCGAACTTCAATTGAATGCCGCCGGCGAACTGGAGAAATATGAATGGAAGGAAGTGAGTCCCGGCAAGACCCAGGCCGTGGTGTTGCCGAACGATAATTTCCTTATCGAGCGGGTGACGACCAATCCTGCTGACAAGCCTCAGGAGCAGCCATTTATGCTTCCCGCCTCGACCAGCATTCTTGACGACTATTTTTTTATTCAGCGGGAAGTTCTGGTGTGGAAGTACCTGACAATTGATTGTCGCCAGAACAAGGGCCCAGTCGAGTGCCTGGTCGGCCAAAAGACGCAATTCGGCACCCTCAATCCTCACTCGCGAAGCTCCATGGCTGTGAGCATGGAATATACGGGTAGAGAGAAAATTCCGATTCGAGGAGTGGAGCGTGAGCTCTATCGCGTAACCCTGAAGACCGAGAATGGCGACTGGTCGCTGTGGGTGGACGATCAGTTCAAGCTGGTACGGATATTGATTGCAAGCGACAATACCGAGGTCCTTCGGGACTAGTCTTTCGGCGTCTAATTTGGGTAGCGTCCTGTTAGTGTTGGCGGAACTTCTTTGGAGGAATCTAATTTGACCTAGGTAAGTCCTTTAATTTAATCTAGTTCCGTAGTGGTTACCTGTCCGAATCCTTCTGTCACAGCCAACCATCTCACTACTGTGGTAGCATCTCTCGAATCGAGAACGGGAATTGTGAATAAAGCTAGGTCTGATTTTCTATTTGCGACTCCCTCGTTTATTTATGGCGCTGCTCGTGTGCTCGATTTGTTTGGAGTTTACGATGCGTACAATTCCAGCTCTACGGCTTGTGAAGCAGATTACAGAGCAATTTGGTCTGATTGGAGCATGGTCGGTCAGGATATTTATTCTGCCATGAAGCAATTTGAGCACTCACTGCCTCCCGGCAGTGTTGTCCGCAACGAGGAGCTTTCCCAGCAGATGAGTTTCTTTCCGTGAGTCCAGAGGAAAGACGCGAAGCGGCAACCATAATGCAGGCCGCCATCCAAATCTCACGCTTTACTGGACCTTTGCCACCGCCGGAGGAATTAGCCAAGTACGAACAAATACTCGCGGGAGCGGCGGACCGTATCATCCGCATGGCAGAGCAGCAATCCAAGCATCGTCAAAGTTTAGAAGCAGTTGTCATAGGAGGGAATGCTACAACCCAAAAGTGGGGTCTCGCCTGTGCATTCACCATTGCAATGAGTGCTATTTGGGGTGGTATCTGGATATCACTGAAGGGCATGAGTGGCGCAGGCTTGACAGCGATAATTGTCGCCCTCGTTTCTCTTGTAGGCGTCTTTGTGTACGGTAAATCGGGCCAGAAAAAGGAACTTGCTAGAAAGGCGGGGGAGTTCGACCCAAATCAGCCCCAAGCTACACCCTGAATCTTCAGCGCAATAAATGGGACACTACCTCTAATTGAGCAAGCTTGTTATCGCGATGGGAAAGTCAAATATCCCTTGACGATAAAGTTCAGATGGCACTTCCATGTCTCTAATTGATGTACGCACCAGCCGCGTTCTGATCACCGTCCTGCTCTTTGCGCTGGTGCTGGGCTTTCTCTACGTCGCGCATCATACGTTGATCGCGTTCCTTTTTGCTGTTTTCTTCGCCTACCTGGTGGATCCCGCGGTTTCGCGTTGCGAGAAGTGGATGCGCAGCCGCGGCGGCGCGATTGCAGTAATCTATCTGCTGCTGCTTGCGCTTTTAATTACGTTCTTCTTCTTCGTGGGGCCGCAGATTGGGCGCCAGGCGCAAAAACTCACAACGGCTTTGCCGACGGTTGATGGCAAAGTCAACGTGACGGGCATTGGAGAAATAACCGAAAGGATTGGCAACGAACATGGTTGGAGCCGGCCCACGATTAACCGGCTGAAAGGATTTCTGTATCAGCATCAAAACGACATCGTTCATCTTGCTCAACGGTTTGGTATTCGAGTCGCCGAAGTAGCCCAACAGTCCTGGTTGATCATTGTTGTTCCGTTGCTCGCCGCGTTTTTCCTTAAAGATGGCCGCGCCTTCAGCGAGGTGGCGTTATCGTTCGTACACACCAAGCCACAGCGGGAATTTTTTCAGGGCGTGCTCGACGATATGAACCAGATGCTGGCGCATTTCATTCGCGCCCAGTTGACCCTGGCAGCGTTGTCATGGGTGGTTTATACGGGCTTCATGTCGGCGATGAGCGTTCCGTACGCTCTTGTGTTGGGCACGGCTGGCGGAATGATGGAGTTTATTCCCGTGGTCGGTCCACTGGTTGCCGCAATGGTGATCATCGGAATAGCAGTATTGATGACTTACCCGCACTGGCTGGTGTTACTTATTTTTCTAGCGGTGTGGAGATTGATTCAGGATTACGTAATTTCACCTCGAATTATGGGCCGGAGCCTCGAACTGCATCCGCTGGCGGCTATTTTTGGAGTCCTCGCGGGCGCTGAGATTGCAGGCGTACTTGGGGTTTATCTTTCCATCCCGGTGATGGCGAGCCTGCGAATTGTGTGGAGGCGCTGGCGATTGTATGCAGAGAAGAAGCGCTTTGGCCCACTGAATGATTATTCTTTTGGGACCGAGATCAGTCCGCATCCATAGCGATTGAAATAGCCAACGACCTGTACTGAGTTTCGGCTACTCGCGAGATCCTTCGCAAGCTCAGGATGACGTCTCAGAATAAACATAAACCTCAAACTTCAGTACCGCCGGCGTGAGTGCCATCGAGCAGGCGACTGTACTGTTGTAAAATTCCCACATACCTATGGCGAACAAGATTTCTGTGGGAATACTGGGAGCGACCGGGATTGTTGGGCAGAGATTTGTCCAGATGCTGGAAGATCACCCGTGGTTTGAGGTGGCATGGCTGGCCGCGTCCGATCGCTCCGAGGGCCGATTATATGGGGAGGCCGCGCGCTGGAAATTAAAGACGGCGATCCCGGCGCGAGTTGCGCAGATGCGTATTTCGCCCGCGAAACCACAGGGCGCGCCGAAGCTGATTTTTGCCGCACTGGACGCATCCATTGCTGCCGAAATGGAGCCCTTATTTGCCGAGGCCGGTTGCGCCGTGATTACGAACTCCAGCGCATTGAGAATGCAAAAAGATGTTCCGCTGGTGATTCCCGAGGTGAATCCCGATCATATTAAGCTGCTGGAATGCCAATCGTGGCGAAAGAAGTCGGGAGGCTTTGTGGTCACCAATCCGAACTGCTCGGCCATTGGCCTGGTGCTTGCGCTCTCCCCGCTACAAAAACTTTTTGGAATCGAGACCGTCATGGCGGTCACGATGCAAGCGATTAGCGGTGCCGGATATCCCGGAGTAGCTTCGATGGACATTCTGGGCAATGTGATTCCTTACATCGGCAAAGAGGAAGAAAAGATGGAAGAGGAGACGCGGAAGCTTTTAGGCGAGCTGAATGGCGCAGGAATTGTTTCCGCCGATTTTGCCATGAGCGCGCAGTGCAATCGCGTGGCGGTCGAGGATGGGCACACTGAGTCCATTTCAATAAAGCTGCGCAAGAAAGCGCAGCCACAAGAGATCATTGATGCGTGGAATGGTTTTCGGAGCGTGCCCCAAGAGTTGAAATTGCCGAGCGCTCCCGCCGAGCCAGTGCGATACCTGGCGATGCCTGACCGGCCACAGCCGCGCTTCGATGTTGAATCGGGTAAAGGAATGACCACCACCGTTGGCCGCTTGCGACCCTGCGGCGTGCTTGATTGGAAATTCACCGTCTTGTCCCACAACACAATCCGTGGCGCCGCCGGGGCTGCGCTTTTGAACGCCGAACTTCTCAAGGCGCAGGGTTATCTGGACTGATGTTGGCTGGATCGCGTGCGGCCGGTGATCCTTGACCCAGTTCATTCGACGTCTCCTCCTAAATGCTTCAAAGCTGCCAATTCGTCGTCGAAAAAAGTGTAGGGGTCCTTCGACTTCACAAGTCTATTCGCCGAGCGAATAGACTTGTTGCGCTCAGGATGACAAATTTTGTTGAGGAGTGCCTTTAATCCCGCTGACACTGTTTTGAGAAAGTCTCCGCAATGATCGTCATGAAGTTTGGCGGGACATCCGTTGGTGACGCCGAATCCATCAAGCGTGTCGTCAAGATCGTTGGAGACCGGCTTCAACTGAAACCCGTAGTTGTGGTCAGTGCGATGGCCCGGGTCACGGATCAACTATTGACGCTGGGTAGAGCCGCAGGAGCCGGCGAGCGTGACGAGGCGCTGAACATTTCCCGCTCCCTTCGCGAGCGCCATTACAATACCGCCGGGGAGTTGTTGGGGACGGCATTGTTCAGCGGGCTTCACGGCGATCTCGGCGCGGATTTCGAAGCGCTCGACGAACTGATCCGCGGAATCAGCGCTGTCGGCGAGCTTACCCCGCGCACTTCCGATCACATCGCCTCATTTGGCGAGATTCTTTCCAGCAAAATTGTCTGTGCGGCACTTTGTGCACACCACATTGATGCCGAAGTCGTGGATGCGCGCCAATGCATCGTGACGGATAATACATTCACTCGCGCCACGCCATTGTGGGATGAAATTAATCGGCAGCTTGGCGTCAGGATTCAGCCTTTACTTGATGCGGGTCGAGTTCCGGTGATGGGCGGCTTTGTAGGCGCGACCAAGACGGGCATCACTACCACCATCGGGCGCGGCGGTTCGGATTTTTCTGCGGCTATCGTGGGATCAGGCTTGGGCGCACAGAGAATCGAAATATGGACCGACGTGGATGGCATGATGACGACCGACCCAAATTTGTGCGGCGACGCGCGACGGATCAAAGTTATCAGCTTCGATGAGGCAGCCGAATTGGCATACTTTGGCGCCAAGGTGCTTCATCCCGCAACCGTCTTGCCTGCGATCCAGAAAAATATCCCGGTGCAAGTACTCAATTCACGAAATCCGGCATGCGAGGGCACGCTGATTACGGCGCGGACTCCGCGATGCAAAAATGTTTTCAAGGCTATCGCCGTAAAAAAGGGCATCACAATCGTAGATGTCGCTGCTCCCCGAATGCTGCTTGCCCACGGCTTTCTGAGAGCAATTTTCGAGGCTTTCGACCGGCATCGCGTGCCGGTGGATGTGGTTTCAACATCCGAAGTCAGTGTGTCTTTGACAGTGGACTCCAACGAATCTATTCCCGCGCTGGCCGCCGATTTGGCTAAACTTGCGGATGTCAAATACGAAGGCCGCAAAGCAATTGTCTGCCTGGTTGGGGAAAACCTGCGGCAAGTTCCCGGAATCGCCGGACGAGTATTCGGCGAATTGTCCGACGTAAATATTCGGATGATCTCGCAGGGCGCATCGGAAATCAATTTGACGTTCGTGATTGAAGAAGACGCAGTGCCCGGAGTTGTTCAACGGCTGCACAAAGCGTTTTTCTCCGATTTGGATCCGGCGGTGTTTGACTAGAAAGTTTGCACTGATGAAGCTGCTCATATTAGGCCGCGGAAAAACCGGATCGTTGGTGGCTGAAGTCGCTTCCCACTGCGGCCATGATGTGAGCACTTTGGGCGAGCGGGAGAATCAAAACGCCGCAGCACTGACCCCGGCGTCGCTTCGTTCCATTGACGCGGTTATTGATTTCACGACTCCCGGCGCAGTGGTGCAAAACATCGAGTCGTGTGTACGCACAAAAACTAATATGGTCGTGGGCACGACTGGGTGGAGTGACGATTTGCCTCGAGTCCGGCAGCTCGTCATGGAGGCGGGAACCGGGTTCGTTTACGGCGCGAACTTTTCGATTGGCGTCAATCTCTTCTATGACGTGGCGCGTACCGCCGCGGCCGCCCTGAAGCACCAATATTCCGGACAGATTTTTGAACGCCATCATGTTCACAAAAAGGACGCGCCGTCCGGTACTGCAGCGGAATTGCAAAGAATCGTTTGTGAGGCTTCGGAGGCAGAACTGGAAATTACTTCCTTCCGCGAAGGCGATGTAGTCGGTATGCACGAGGTGGTTTTGAATTCTCCGAACGACACGATTTACCTTTGTCACGACGCGAAATCCCGCCGCGGATTCGCCGAGGGCGCGGTTAAGGCAGCCGAATGGGTGGCGGGCAAAACAGGCTTTTTTGATTTTCGCGACATCTGGCAGCAGATGTAAAGGCAGTTTCCAGTTTCCAGTTCTAGAAACGCGACTTGAAACTGGAAACCTGAAACCTTATTTAGGCACTTCCTCCAACTGCCCCTGCTCAAGCTTTTCCTGACATTCTATGCAATGCCTCGTCCATGGCACGGCTTCAAGGCGCTTGGCGTTGATTTCTTTGCCACAGGAAATGCATTCCCCGAAGGTGCCATCACGCGTCCGGGATAAGGCGCTTTCCACCATTTGAAGAAGTTGGCGATCATTGTTGCTTTGGTTGAAGAGAAATTCCTTGGTATAAGAACTGGCGGCGCGGTCGGCAACGTCTTGGGCCGAGTCTTCGTCCACGGTTCGTCCGTCTTGTTCAATGCGGCTCACCATGCGGCGCAGATCTTCCTGCTTGGTTTCCAGCCGCTTCTTGAAATACTCGACCTTTTTCTTGTCCATGTAATTATTTTTCCAGTTCGGTAGAACCTTCCGAGCTACCTCACTTCGCCCAAGCACAACGAGCGTTCAAAATAAGATGCGTAAAACTCCGCTGCGGATTCGCCGCGAGTAAAATTGCCATGAACGCAAGTCAATGCGTGTTCGGCTGAGGAGACGCGGCTTGCGACGGAACAATACCTCCGAGCCCTGGCGAGGTTTGGGGCTGAGTGAGTAGTGACTTTAGCGCGTCCGGCAGTTTATTCGCGTTCGCCAGGAGGAGGCTGACTTGCCAGATTTGCTGGTCCGATAGCGATTGATTGAAGGCGGGCATGCCGGTCAGGCGGATGCCGTTTGCAACCTTCCAATAAGTCTCTCCGGGTTCATCGTCCGTCACGCCTCTGCCCTGAAGAAGTTTCGGCGGACGCGGAAACATTCCCTTCGCGATGCCGCTGGGATTCCCATCCGAGAAACTATGGCACACTGCGCAATTATCGCGATACACCTGAGCCCCGGCGCGGAATGCCGATTCGTCCGCTGCAACCGGAACGCTATGCGGCATTTCTTTCGCGACGCGGGCATCGAGCGCTTTGTGAGCCAGCATTTTTTCGAAAGGCATGGCTTGCGCAGCGGTAGCGACAGGCGCGCTTCCGGTGACGAAGTAGAAATAGACGCCGACAGGCAACGCGATTAAACCAAGAATCAAACCAAAAAGAAATGCTCTCAAGGATGCCTCCTAGACTAGAGGTAAGAGTGAAGTTTACACCGGGACTCGAGGACCTGTACCAGCAGCAAGGCTAGGGAGATTTCCATGCAGGCAGGGGTCCTTCGACTGCGTAATACAATTCGCAAGCGAATCGTATTGCTTCGCTCAGGATGACAGGTAAATTAAGATTTAGGGCATAGTAAGCACGACTTTTTTAATCCTCTTGCCTACGCGAATTGTTAGGGGATCTTTGGGACACGCCAAAATCACCAATCCGAGTACGGCCTGACCATTAATATTCACAGCTTTTTCCTTGATCTTACGGCCGGCTTCTGCGGTGGACGCCGTGAGACCCGCCTCTTTAAGCAATTTGTCAACCCTTAGAGTCTCGAATTCCTCGCGACTATCTGATGCAATAATCTGAGCCGTACCTCCTTCCCCGGCATTCGGCAATGCATCCGCAAGTCGTACTCTTGCGCTGCTAATAGCCACTTCGTCGATGGCTTCTGGGATCTCCTGTTTCTGAAATTGCTTTGCCCAGTCTTCTCCGGCCTTCGTTGCCGCTTCTGGCGAGTGGAAGTCGGTCACGATCCGGCGCGCGAGGTCTTTCTTCGCGTCCATCGGATGCGACTCACGCTTCATCTTTTCGATTTCCGACAACTGCACATCAGTTAACAGCTCGTAATATCTCCACATCATTTCGTCTGAGATGGACATTATTTTCCCGTACATTTCGAGCGGCGGTTCCTGAATGCCGATTGCGTTGCCGAACGACTTCGACATTTTTTGAACGCCGTCGAGACCCTCGAGAATCGGCATCGTGAGGACTACTTGCGAATCCTGACCGAAACTGCGCTGGAGCTCGCGTCCTACAAGGAGATTAAACTTTTGATCGGTACCGCCCAGTTCAACGTCGGCCTTGAGCGCGACGGAGTCGTATCCCTGTACCAGCGGATAAAGGAGTTCGTGCAGCGCGATTGGCTTTTCGTCTTGAAATCGCTTGTGGAATTCTTCGCGTTCGAGCATCTGCGAAACGGTAAATCTCGCGGCCAGGCGGACCCAGTCTTCTCCCTTCATCTTGTCCATCCATTCGCTGTTGAAGCGAGTCTGGGTGGTGGCGCGATTCAGGATTTTGTAAACCTGCGCCATGTAGGTCTTGGCGTTCCGCATAATGTCTTCGGAACTTAGCTGCGGACGGGTGGCTGATCGTCCACTGGGGTCGCCGATCATCGCAGTAAAATCGCCGATCAGGAATGTGACGGTGTGTCCAAGGTCCTGAAAATGTTTCAGCTTGCGCAACAGGACGGTGTGCCCGAGATGAAGGTCGGGCGCTGTGGGGTCGAAGCCCGCTTTGACGCGCAGCGGAGTGTTCGTGGCCTTCGACTTTTCGAGCTTGGCGCGAAGTTCGGACTCGCGGATGATTTCCGCGGAGCCTTTCTTGATATAGGCAAGTTGTTCGTCAGCACTGGCGAATGGCATCGAAGAGATTATACCGATGGAAGTTCGGAATTTAGGAATTGTGCGATCTTGGATTGCCGAACGGTCAATGCCACAACACAAGCAAGCTGGCGATCAACGTTAGCGGCATGGCGATGACGCCGACCTTGAAGAATTCCCAGGCGGTGATTTCAACCTTCTCTCGACGAAGAGCGATGAGCCAGAGAATTGTCGCGAGCGAACCGGTTACGGAGAGATTGGGGCCGAGATCTACGCCAATGAGGATCGCATGCGAAAGAATACCGGTTGCCTGCGCGTGACGAATCGCCGCTCTGCTCATCAGGCCAACTGGCAGGTTATTCATTCCGTTGGCGAGGAGTGCGACCAGGAAGGCTGCCGTTCCTTTGGCGATCCATGTGGAAGTCTGCGCGAGCGCCTGCAAACCTCTGAGCCCTAAACTTAGCAGGCCCGCATTTTGCAACGCTTCTACGATGACGAAGAGTCCGGCCACCAGTGGCAGGACGGACCAGGAAACGCCCTTGGCAATCCTCAGCGGAATGCTTCGATCACGCCATGCGACGACAGCCATCGCGAAGACGGCCGCGCAACAAGTCGGCGCACCCAGCGAAAGCCCCAAGGCTGAAGATGAGATGAGCGCCCCCGCCGCAATGGCTAATCCCCCGAGAGCGAGCTTGCCTTCGGTTGAAAGCAATACTCGCGCCACATCTCTTTTCATTTCTCCACAGAGTGCCTTGCGTGAAAGCCAGCGCAGGCATAGGTACGTCACCAGAATGAAAGCCGCAGAAGGTAAAAGGAAAATCCGCAACCACATTCCAAGCGGAGGCATGTGCCGGTCAAAAACAACAAGGTTTGCCGGATTCGAGATCGGGAAAACAAAACTCGCCGCATTCGCGATGAACGCGCAGGCCAACAGGTATGGTTTCGGATCAACCCTGGCGCGGCGTACCACGGCGAGAACGGCGGGAGTCAGAACCACCGCCGTCGCATCATTCGAAAGAAACGCGGTGACGAGCGCACCGACGAGATAAATCAGAAAAAACAATCTTCGTGGCGAGTTCCTTGCATGCTGCGCGGCCACGTCGGCCGCCCACTCAAAGACTCCTTCTTCCCGCGCCACTTCAGCGAGAATCATCATCCCAGCTAGGAACAGATAAACATCCCATCCCTCGTACACCGCGTGGGCCGCCTGAGGTCGCGGAATCAGGCGGCCTACGACAAGAAGAATTCCTCCCGCGCAAGCCCAATACGCTTCCGCAATGCGCCATGGCCGCAAGAGCATGCAGAGGATGCTGGCGAGAGAAATTGTCCAGATCAGGATTGTTGAAAGGTGAGTGATCGGCATTGAATATGATCCGCTACTGAATATCCGCTAAGCTCCGCTTGAGAACGACGAATCATGTTCGCATGAATGTCATTGCGTAAAGCGTTCTTTTCCTGTCGCGGATTCGATTCTTCCGCCGGATGTTGAGCTGGCAGCCGGATCAGAGAGCGTTTCGGGGAGCAGTAGAGGCACCCTGGAGTATTTGGGTCAAGTTGCGAAAACAATTAACCACCAAGGACACGAAGTTGCACGAAGGAAACCGTCGAAACTGGTCTTCGTGACCCTTCGTGTCCTTTTCAATCCAAACTCCCTTCGTAACCGGGAGCAGTAGTGGCACCCTGCGGTATTGGGTCAAGTTGCGAAAGCAATCAACCACAGAGGGCACGAAGGTACACGAAGGAAACCGTCGAAACTGGCCTTCGTGACCCTTCGTGCCCTCTGTGGTTGATTGTTTTTCTGCTACCTGGGCAAACTGAGCCACTACCGGCCGTTGGCGAAATTTGCGAACCGTGAAACTTGTTTGGAACGGAGAAGAAGGGTTTAAGGGGAGCGAAGCGATCAGGCTACCGCGACAGGATGGGCAAGCGGGAAGACGACGGCGACGGAGGTTCCCTTGCCGTTCGATGTTATCGTAAACGTTCCTCCGAGCTGGCGAACCCGTTCCTGCATACCCCGCATACCTACGCCAGCTTTGGCGGTCGCGAGTTCCCGTTGTTTTTCGGGAGGGATTCCTTTGCCCTTGTCCACGATCTCAAGTTCCACCTGTGTTTCGGAACGGACAAGCCGAATTCTGGCGGAAGCACTACCGGAATGACGGTGAATATTCGTTAAACTCTCCTGGATCAGACGGAATATTGAAGTTTCCAGCTCACGGGAGAGTCTGCCAAAGTTCTCTTCCAGCTCCAGATCTACCCGTATCTTTCCGCGCTCAGAAAAACCGCTAACGTACCAGCGAAGAGCTGAACCGAGGCCAGTCTCGTCCAAAAGCGGCGGATGCAGCAAGTATGAAAGAGTTCGAATCTCCTTTGTCAACGCATCCACCAGGAGCCTGCTGTCGGTCAGGCCTTTGGCAGCCCGATCGGTATTAACTCCGGCCGATTCCATGGTAGCCAAATTCATTGATAGCGCCGCCAATGTTTGCCCTGCACTATCGTGCAACTCGCGAGCAATCCGCCGCCGTTCGTCGTCCTGAACCTGGAGAAGTTGTCCCGTTAAGTCTCTGAGGCTGTCTTTGGCTGTCTCGGTTTCCAAAACTTGATTCTGAAGATCATGGGTGCGGTCTTGCACTCGCGATTCCAGCTCGATGTTGGCCTTCTCAATAGTTTGTTGTGCCTGCTTGCGTTCGGTGATGTCTTTGAAGATAACCGCAACGCGGCGGTGAGTTCCGTCTTCGACCCGAAAGGCGCAGAGCTCCAAAACGCTCCCGTTAGTAACGAGTCCGCGCTCAAACCATATCGGCTCGCCGGTTCTGAGAACGGTGTCATAAGTGACGAACCATTCCTCAGGTTCTTCCGGAAACGCTTGCCGGATGGTTCTCCCACCCACGTCCCCCACTCCGGTTTGCACCGCGAATGCGGGGTTGGCTTCGACGTAGCGAAAATCCAACGGCTCGCCCGCTTTCCCTTCAACTTTTTCGATGACGCAAAAACCTTCGGCCATCATCTCGAACAGCGAGCGGTATTTTCCTTCGCTCTCGCGCAACGCCGCCGCGACTTGCTGCAACTCCCCGTGAGCCTGTTCTTTCGCCTTTGCGACCTCTTCAAGCTTCAACACAGTATCTTCGTATTGCCGGGTGCGGTAATTTTCTCGCAGCAGGGCGTCCCCGAGGACTTGCAGCAGTTCGCCATTCAGAATTAGCCGCTGCTGCGGGACCGGCTTCTGTTCGCGAGCCACCTGCCAAAGTTGTTCAAATTTGATACCGGCGTCTCGCGCCAGGCGCTGAACCTCCGCTAGTTGAGAGAAATCCACGAAGGCGTAACCTGCCACGGCCGCCCCCACGGTCTTGCCCTCGAGCATGAGGGACGTGCCGACGACGGCCAATCCATAGAACTTGGATACCATCACCGCGGGCCGGCTTTCGGTCTGCGCGAGGCAGCCGCGAGCGCACTCGGCAAAAATACCGGGATCGTATCCTTTTTCCTCGAACAACTGGAACAAAGGGGTGGGGTGGATCGGGCCGAAAACTACGCGCTCGTCAGCGCCAAACAACTTGACGCTCAGGTGGGTATCGCGGCCATATCTTTCCAGCGCTTGCAGCCAAAGATCGGAGCTGAAGAGCACATCACTCGCCGGATTCATCTGGCTCTACTTTCGTGCTGCGGCGCTCGGGCGTGCGCGACACGAGGCTGGCATAGTTGGAAAATGGCTGCTTGGGCGCGGGCAGCGCTCGCGGCAGCACTCGCATGCCATGGCCGTCGAGGACCTCACATTCGTGCGTGGTTCGGTTCACCTGACTCGCCCGCGTCTTCGCGATCGTCATCCCCACGCGGAAGCTGTCGCCAAGCTCAATCCAGTTCATGAGGATAATGTTATCTACCAGCGAGCTCATGGCGAAGCTACCCATCATCGAGTTCATCCCCAGCATCTCAGGGTTTTCATGGTTGTACACCGCGACAATTTGGTACTCCTTCATGAGCGCGACCAGCGCGTGAAAGAAGTCGCGAAAAATCCTCCCAGTGGTCCCAAGGCTGGAGCCGTAAGTGGACAGGCTGTCAATAAGCACCCGCTTTGGCTTGAATTCCTTCACGAGTTCTTCGATATGGTGAAAATGCACATCCACCTCAATCTCTTGAGGCGGTTCATATTCGACCCGAACCAGACCACTTTTCATTAGCGCCGGGAGATCGATGCCGATCGTGGAGGCGTTGCGCATAATCTGCTCGACCTGCTCGTCGAGACTCAGCATCAGGCTGCGCTCGCCGCGCCGCGCTCCTTCCGCGATGAATTGCAGCCCCATCACGCTCTTACCGACGCCCGAGATTCCAGCCACGACGGTTGTGCTGCCCACGAAATATCCGCCGTTGGTCATCTCATCGAGGCCAGGGATACCGGTGGTGAGCCGTGTAGTCGGCTCGAGGGCAGCCGCGCGGTCCCGGCTCGGCTTGCGGGGAGCCTGGACGCGGCGATACACCTGGATGCCACGCCCATTAATGATCCGGAAAGAGTGGCGGCCCATCTGGAAATCCTGTCCTCGCGATTTCACAACTTCGAGCGAGCGTACGATCGCACGCTGTGAATCCTCCATCTTGATGCGGATTACGGTATCGGCAATGGACTCCTCGGGCAGCGATGTTGACGAGTTCCCATCGAACGACGATGCTTCGGCAGCCAGGATGGCGGTGAGATTCTCGCGCTGCAAGCCCTCGGTGAGCACATGAAAGCCCGAGCGCGAGTCGGGCGTGCCAGTGCCACCGACCAGACGGGCCACGCCATCAATGAAGATGCGTCGCGCTCCAATGCTTGCGGCTTCTTCCAGGAGCACGCTGTCCGCCTGTTGCAGTTCCTGCCGCAATACGTCGCGGGTGGTGAATACGATTTTCAAGCGGCCCTGCTGTTCCAGCTTGCGCAGATCCCAGCCGAAGCGCAAAGCGTCGCGCATTAGCTTATCGGGCGAGACCTCGAAGACGACGATAATGCCGGGTTCGTCGAAAAGGCTGGCGCCCCGGTAAACGAACTCCACACCCAGCGTCGTCTTGCCGGCCCCGATCAAGCCTTCCACGAGGATGACATTGCCGCGGGGAATGCCGCCGTTCAAAATATCGTCAAGCCCGGCAATGCCCGTCCTGACGAGGTCGGGTTCAGGCGCAGAGATTTTCTGGGTTCGAGAGTCAGGCGATTGCATGCAGCCTTCGCTTTCCTTGGGTAATATCAACCGCAGTCTGTAATTGCCCGGGACGCAGAATCTGGAGAATATCCCGCCGTCCAGTCCTCGTAGACGCCAATTTCAGAAGCGCCTTAAGTCCTCCATCTCCCGGGCCGTTGAGCACCAAAACGTACATGCGCGCAGCATGAATCGCGTTCTGGGTCCGCTCCAGAACCCCGGCATCAATGAACGCTTCAATTGATTTGGCGACCTGCTTCATTTCGTACCCAACGAAGGCTGCGAGCCGTTCGTTCGTCAAGAGCGTGCGCGGATGCCTGTGCAAAAACACCAGCAGATCGAGTTCACAAGATCCCCGCATGATGGGAGTGCGAGCAAGCAGCTTCCTGATCTCTTCCAAACCTTCGCGATTTGTGAAAAGCTTATGAATGAAAATGTCCTCAAGATGCAGTGGGCCGGTGTCCAGGCTGGTTTCCAGTGCCCGAAATGCGGGATCTCATTCCGTGCGCAGCTTCTTTCCTGGCATCCGGCACCCCTTACCGCCAGATTTTACACTGATTGGGGAACACTGTATGTCCGGCGGAATACTAAGCGTCCCACATGATACCGGCAGATCGGACTTCGGCTCAAGCGGCGATCTCCTGTAGGCCCGGCGAATGCACGACCTGGCACGATTGGAAGATGACGATCTGACAAGGATACTAGTTATCCTTTCGCCTGGTGTAACCAGCCCAAACAACGGCACACTTGTAAACATTAGCCTGCGGTTCGATCATGCGCAGAAAAAATCCCCGCCCTGTCTCTCCAAAAACCGGAGAGACAAGGACGGGGCACCCTCGAGTAACCGAATAAACCGCGCGTGCTTGACGCTTAGAAGAGGTTCCAGATGAACTGGTTATAGACTTCGTGGTGATACTGCACTTCGGGGGCTTTGACGAACGTTCCGAGCGCGCGTGGACAGCGGTCGGCGGCGACCAGCTTTAAATCGGCGTAGCGTCCTTTCACGTCTTCCCCCAGGATTTTCGTTATCCATTCCGAATTCTTGAACAGATCGAGCGCAGAATAGATGTTATCCGGCAAATAGCGTTCCGCCTGGCGGAGATTTTTAATTTTCGCGGTATCTCCGTCGAGGCCGCTCTTGAAAATCGAATAAAGCACGAGATAGGGATTCGCATCCGGGGCGACGGAGCGAACTTCCACCCGCATGCTTCTGTCGTTTCCAATGGGGATTCGGATCATGGAACCGCGATCAACCGCGGAGGCCTTGAGTTGATTCGGCGCTTCGAAATGCGGATCAAGACGCCGGTATGCATTCACGCTGGGGTTCAGCAGAAGGCAAATGTCGAGGCCATGCGTGAGGATGCGGTCAACAAAAGACCATCCCAGCTTGCTCAGCTTTTCTTCGCCTTTTGGATCCCAGAACAGATTCTTGCCGCCCTTGCTTACCGAAACATTGGTATGCATCCCGCTGCCGTTGACGCCAACTACGGGCTTGGGCAGGAAAGAAGCCGTCATTCCCAAACTTGTGGCGACCTGCCGGCAAATGAGTTTGTAGAGTTGGATTTGGTCGGCGGCGGCGACAACCTCACCGTATCCGTAGTTAATTTCAAATTGCGAAGGCGCGACCTCGGGATGATCCTTTTCGTTCTGGAACCCCATGGCCCGCTGCACCTCTGCGGTCGTATCAATGAATTTGCGCAGCGGATCGCCGGGCAGCGAGTGGTAATAACCGCCCGTGTTCACATACTCGAACTTGCCGGTTTCATGGTAGCTCTGTTCCGCGTCCGTGCCTTGAAATAGAAATCCTTCAATTTCATTTGCAGCGTTCAGGGTATAGCCCTCGTCTTTGTGCAGATCTTGCGCGAAGCCCTTTAACACACCACGGATGTCGGCGCTGTACGGCGAGCCGCCCTTATCAATGACTTCTCCAAAAACGAGCATTTTTCCGGAGCCAAAAAAATCAGCCGGCGCCCAGTAAAATGCGGACCAATCAATCCCAAGGCGAAGGTCGCTTTCCCGTTGCGCGGTAAAGCCGCGAATCGAAGAGCCATCGAATGTGAGATTGTCCCAACTCTTGATCAGGAACTTCTTGTCATAGTCGAGCATGTGCAGGCGGCCTTCGAGGTCGCTGAAGAGCACGGTCACGGCCTTAATGCGCTTTTCGTCGGTGAGATATTTGAGCCGGGCTTCCTGGACTTTGCCGGGAGCCACCCGCTTCATGCGCTGCTCTTTTGCTTCAAGATTCAAGTCTTCCAGTTCTTCATACGAGAGTGCTAAAAAATTCCGTAGTTCGTTTGACATTGATCTCCTTTGGTCTGGCAACGGAAACGGCCGCGCCCGTTCGATGTTGGACTTTAAAGCGACGAGATAGCGTACTGAGAGTTTGCCGCGCACACAAATCGAAAGAGCTTATGAGTTATATCAAAGTTTTTTATGCTTGGAATACTAATACAACGCTGCGGTAGTGGGTCAGTTTCAATCCAAACTCACTTCGCAACCGGGAGCAGGGAGTGGCACCCCTGGGGTATTGGGTCAAAGTTGCGAAACCAATCAACCACGAAGGACACGAAGTTGCACGAAGGAAACTGTCGAAACTGGCCTTGGTGACCGTCGTGTCCTTCGTGGTTGATTGTTCTTCCGCTACCGAGGCAAACTGACCCACTACCAACGCTGCCGGGAGGGATGCTCGGGGGAATCGTGGCTCCGAGCCGAGGGAATTTGGGAAAATCCGAGATCACCGCCGACCAAGAATCGCGGTAATCCCTGCGATAGTACAATCTTTGCATGGGCGGATTCATGGAGCCATCTCCTGCCCGGCGGGAGTCCATTTCGCGGCCGGTAATTCTCGGAATAGGGCTGGTGGTCGTGGCAGTCGCGCTTGTCGCTCTTCTGCTGCGGACGAAACCTAAACCGCCGAGACCTCCACAACCGTACATTGCGAACGTCAAAATCTCAGATTTGAAGATGGGAGAGGCGCAAAATTTTGTGGGCGCCCACTTCACATACATTGATGGAATGGTTGGTAACACTGGCGACAAGACCATAACCCACATTTCTGTTCACGTAGTTTTTCATGACTCCATGGGCCAGGTCGCGCAAGCGGAAGATGTTCCGGTGTTTTTACTGGATAGAAGCGGTCCCTATCCTGATACGCGGGACTTGAGCAAGGTTCCGCTGACTGCCGGACAAAGCAAAGAGTTCCGCCTTACCCTTGAGCACGTGAGCGCAGAATGGAATCGCGCCTACCCAGATATCAAAGTGGTGGACGTGTCGTTGAAGTAGGGACTTTTTTGATGAATGCATTCGCGGGCGAGGGCCCCGTTCGACTTCGCTCAGGGCAGGTCCGCGCCACACAATCTGATTCATGCCGGCAACGAAGCCAATTCGATTAACCGAGACCGTCAAGGCTGGGGGATGTGCGTCCAAATTAAGTCCCGCGATGCTGGATCGCGTGCTCGCGAAGTTGCCGAAGCAAACCGATCCCAACGTCCTGGTTGGTTTCGATCATGCTGACGATGCGGGGGTCTATCAAATCGGCCCTGACATGGCCCTGGTGCAAACGGTAGATTTCTTCACTCCCATGGTGGACGATCCATATACTTTTGGCCAGATCGCCGCCACCAACGCCCTTAGTGATGTGTACGCGATGGGTGGACGCCCCATCACGGCGCTAGCGCACGTTTGCTTTCCGGCAGATGGCGAGTTGGAGGTTCTGGGGCAGGTTTTGAGCGGGGGACTCTCCAAAATGATCGAAGCCGGGTGCGCTGTTATTGGCGGGCATAGCGTTCGCGACGACGAAATGAAATTTGGATATTCCGTCACAGGCCTGATTGATCCCACCAGAGTTTTTTCCAATGCTGGTGCGAGGCCGGGCGATCATCTTATTTTCACGAAGGCTCTGGGGACGGGCGTGATCTGCACCGCGATTAAGAAACACAAAGCTGAGCCGGCGTGGGTGGAAGCGGCAATTCACTCAATGACAACTCTGAACAAGAAGGCCGGGGAACTGATAGCCGCGCAGGGATATGCGGTGCATGCGATGACCGATGTTACAGGATTTGGATTCATTGCCCATGCTCGCGAAATTGCCATGGCGAGCGGCGTTTCGTTACATCTGTTTTCGGAATCTATTCCTGTGCTGCCGGGTGCGCTCGAATGTGTTCGCGCCGGAGACATTCCGGGCGGGCTAAAAGCCAACCGCGACTTTGCCGAATGCGTGGTTGGCTATGAGAGGGATATTGCTGAAGATTTCAAAGCGATCCTCTTTGATCCACAGACCGCAGGTGGCTTGCTAATCTCGATTGCGCCGGAAGAGTCTAAAGAATTTATTTTGGAATTGGAAGAGATGGGAATTCCGGCGAGCTACGTTGGGGATGTGGCCGAATCCGGTAAGCCTCTGATCCGCATCTACTAACAGTGCGCTTCGGCGTTCTGTCTTTTTGTGAGGACGGGACCAGAAATCTTTTTCGGTACCAGCCGATACCCGTAGGCAGATATGCTCCGTTACCGTCGGCTGGCTCCTTCTCGTTGAAAGGGCCTTCAATGCTCCAGTCGTGGGGAAGGTCCAGGGTCTTCCATGCCGCATCGGAAAACCCAGGTTCCTGCGCACCTGCCGGGTCGCCTTTTAGGAACTTCCAGGCCTGATCAAAATTCTCTCGAATTCTTGGCAAGGAATCTTGGCCGTCAGTCTGCGCTTCACTCAAACTCCAGGACGGGAAAACCGAGACCGGTGCCATTGCAGCAGCCTGCTTCAACAGTTCGCGGCGATTAACCACTCCGGCTCGCGTATCGTCGGTACCCATTCTCCCGCTCCTTCAGAATCGAGTGAACTTATCAAACGCGTTAATGACTGGCAGAGCATTTCCGTTTTCATCGAAAAAACTTCGAGAACCCAGGGTTCCGGTTACGGCGGGTTCCCACCAGAACACTCCTTTGCCGCGGCCGTCGGGAGTTTCCTGCACAATTCGATTTACTTCTTCCAGAAACTGCTTTTGACCTTCGGGGGATTCTGGAAACGGACCCGGCTTTGTCTTGTATTCTGCTGGCTTCCAGTTGTAAGCGGCCTCTACAACGAAGATGTCCTTCTTGTACCTTTCCGCTGTGAAGATCAGGTTTTCGCGCAGATCGTTCAGGCTTCCTTGCCACCAGGGATAATAAGACTGGCCGATCACGTCGTACTCGGCGCCATATGAATTGAGTTTGTCAAAAAAGTCTCTGGTTCTTATCTTGTCGCCGCCGCGGTCAATGTGAATCATGATCCGGGGACGCGGCGCATTTCCCGTTCCCGCATCCCGCAAGGGGATCTCTTAGATATGGTGGCTAGGGAGGGAGTTGAACCCCCGACGCCAGCCTTTTCAGAACCCATAGTACCAGTGTTTCCAACAACTTTAAGGGTTGCCGTGGGACTGCTAAGCACTGGAAAATACGGGCTGGAATTGTGGAGCGTTGGTGATTGCGAAGGGTGATTTTTTGCGTCTATTCGCGGTACCGATTGCGACGAGTGGGCCTCGCGTTGCTTTTCTGGAGATTTGAAATATTCGGTAGTGGGTCAGTTTCAATCCAAACTTATTTCGCAACCGGGAGCAGGTAGTGGCACCCTGGGGTATTGGGGTCAAGTTGCGAAAACAATCAACCGGACACGAAGTTACACGAAGGAAACCGTCGAAACTGGCCTTCGTGACCCTTCGTGCCCGTCGCGGTCGATTGTTTTTCTGCTACCCAGGCAAACTGACCCACTGCCAACGGTTCCAGTCTCGCACTGGGTTGGAACCGTAGATTACAATTGCGAATAGACCTCCATCTTTGGGAAAGGGGCCTTGGGTGACACATTTCTCAGCCGCCTGGCCACATCTGTCACTGATTGCAATCATTGACATCCTATTGGTGGCGCTGGTTATCTATGAGTTCCTGGCGCTGATTCAAGGTACGCGCGCTTCGCTCATGCTAGTAGGGGTTGCCGCCGTGGGATTTGCCTTCTATTTTTCCCGCCTTGGTGAACTTACAACCTTAAATTGGCTGATAAGTACGTTGCTGCCCTATGGGGTGTTCGCTCTGATCGTGGTTTTCGCTCCAGAATTGCGGCAGGCGCTGACCCGCATGGGACGAAGGCTGACCCTCAGCCGTGTCCACACCGCCGAGGCCGACGCCTACGATGACATTGTTCTGGCGGCAAACTTGTTTTCTCAAAATCAAACTGGCGCGTTGATTGTGATTGAGCGCGAAATCGGCTTGCGGACATACATTGAAAGCGGCGTTCCCCTTGACGCGCATATTTCCTACGACTTGCTCGCCACAATTTTCAGGCCAAGCGCGCCTCTTCACGATGGCGCAGTGATCGTCCAGAAGGACCGGGTTGCGGCGGCGGCTTGCTTTCTTCCTCTCTCGATGAACCCAATTTTGTCCACACAACTCGGAACGCGGCACCGGGCAGGCATTGGAGTGACCGAGGAGACGGACGCCATTGCGGTGATTGTGTCGGAGGAGACGGGTAGCATCAGCCTAGCGGTTGGAGGAAATATCGAGCGCGATCTATCAGTGGAGGGATTACGTGAGCGTCTGGCCGGATTACTGCGACGCTACGTTCCGCAGTCAACGTTGCCCACGGTAATCACCGGTGAAAGCGAAGGCCTGAGTGAGGCCGAGGACATGGAGCCTCACCGTGCCGGGCTTCGGAAAAGTGATTCAGAACCGAAAGTGGGACGATAATGTCAGGTTCACTTCGCAGCCGGCTAACACAGAATCTAGGGTTGAAGATACTCTCGCTGGGCTTCGCGGTGGTGCTGTGGCTGGCGGTGGCACGTGACCCGCAAGCTGCGATTGCAGTCGAAGTACCCCTCGAGTTCGACAACATTCCACAAAATCTAGAAATCAGTTCGGAGAATATTCCACGAATCCAGATTCGGTTTCGCGGCCCAGAACACAGCATCAGGAGGCTGGAACCGGCGGACGTGTATGCCGGAATCGAGCTTGCGGGACAAAAAACTGGCGATCACACTTTCGACATTACTTCGCAACAAATCCACCACCCCGGCGGCCTTGAGGTGGTACAAGTAGTTCCGAGCCAGATTCATTTGAGTTTTGATACTCGCATGACGAAGCAGGTGGATGTGCGGCCACGGGTGATTGGAACTTTTGTGCAGGGGTACGGTATTGGCCGGGTTGCGACCAATCCTTTGAGCGTCGGCGTAAGCGGGCCCCGAAGACGCGTTGAAGCCGTGGATGCGGCGATCACGGATCCGATTGACGTGAGCGGAGTGATGGATCACATCACCGTCGAGAGACATGCCTACGTATCCGATCCCTTGATTCAGGTTACTTATTCTGAACCCGTACAGGTGACCGTATACGTCGAGAAAGAGCCGATCGAGAAAGAGCCCGCCCAGAGCGGCAAAAATTGACAATAAGCAGCATGCTTCCCAAGACAAGACAGTTGTTCGGCACCGACGGCATTCGTGGTGTCGCTGGCGAGTTTCCGCTCACGCCGGGGTGTACCTACCTTATCGGACGCGCCTTGGGCCACGATCTGACCGGGCGAAGGCCTCTTGCCAGGGTGGTGATCGGGCAAGACACCAGGGAGTCAAGCGCATGGATTGCGGACCGGATTGCTCACGGCCTGGCTTCCGCTGGCGTCGAAGTACAGAGCGCAGGTGTGATCACGACGCCTGGGATCGCTTTTCTGGCTCGCTCCAGGAAGTACAACGCTGGCGTGGTGATTTCCGCATCCCACAATCCGTGGACCGATAACGGAATCAAGATTTTTTCCGGCGACGGCTTTAAATTGCCCGACGCAGAAGAGCTCGCCATAGAGCGCGAGATTTTTTCGTTAGTCCGAGACTCAAAATTGTGCCTAGAGGAAACGAATGCCGTGGCGCCTACATTGCCCGGCGAGACCGGCCTACGCCGGGCCTACACGGATTGGTTGGTTAAGAATGTCCACACAGACCTGAACAGCCTGAAAGTTCTTATTGATTGCGCGAATGGCGCCGCAACCGCGGAAGCTCCGGAAGTCTTCGCTGCCTGCGGAATACAAGCAACCTTTCTTAACGACAAACCGAACGGCAGAAATATTAATGACGGTTGTGGCGCGCTGTATCCGCAAAATGTCGCGGCTGCTGTCGCGAGGAGCAATAGCTCGTTCGATATGGGAATCACGTTCGATGGGGACGCGGACCGGGTTCTCTTTAGCGATGAACACGGTCGAGTCGTGAACGGTGATGGGATTTTGCTATTGGCCGCACGGGACATGAAGTCTCGAAATATTTTGCCGGGCTCGACCGTTGTGGGTACGACCATGTCGAATATGGGCCTTGAGATCGCTTTGCGTAGGTTTGGGATTCAAATGCTACGTGCCAACGTGGGTGACAAATATGTACTGGAGGAGATGCTAAAGAGTGGGGCGATTTTGGGTGGCGAGCAGTCCGGCCACATGATTTTTCGCGATGGCGAAGCGACCACCGGAGATGGATTGCTGACCGCACTGCGCGTCATGGAGATCATGATCCGGAGTGGACAGTCACTCTCGCAGCTAGTCAGTGATTTAAAGACGCTTCCGCAAATAATTCAAAATGTACGAGTGCGAGAAAAAGTTCCATTTGGCGAGATCCCGGGAATCCAACGCGCAATTGATTCTGCCGAACAGGAATTAAATGGCAACGGACGAGTCGTGGTCCGATATTCGGGAACAGAACCTCTGGCCCGCGTCATGATCGAGGCAGAATCGGAAGAAAAAATGAACGCGCTTTCGCAGAGGATTGCAGCTGCAATTAGAGAATCTCTAGGCGTCGAAGCCAATGCGTGAAATCTTTCTTTCTCTGATTTGTCTCGAAGTCTGGTAATGGCTCAGTGTGAATTTCTGCCTTAATCTGAGGCGTCATCCCGAGCTTGCGAGGGATCTCGCGTGTAGCGGAAACGCGCTAAACAAGAGTAACTGCGCTGCACGCGAGATCCTTCGGGACTGAAGTCCCTCAGGATGACGTCGAGGGATTTTGTTCAAACTGAGTCACTACCCGAAATCTTACAGCCATGCAAACGTTCAAAGCGGCACGAAGACGTAAATGATCAACTTGTTGAAAAGCATCGTTAATTTCTGGGGTCTGGCCCTCCTCCTGGTCGTGGCTGGAACTTTGCTGTGGTTTATTTATACGGTCTGTTTGCGGAAACTCATCCGTGCTCGAAAGATTTCCGGAGCACGCGCAAAACGATTATTGCGGGAAGCCGCGGGGCGCGGCGCGGGATAGCTCTTTTTGCCTGGAATGCCGTGAGTTCTGAGGCGATGAACTCCAACCCCAGCTAGCGTCTGCTGTTAACTCGCAACCATCTGCGAGCCTGAGCGCTAGAATATTTTCACGTGGATGGTCAAATACTTCTTCGGGTCCTGCCGCATCGCTTTGATCAATGATCGCGTTTCTAAAATCATGTCATTCGAATTATTGAAGAGGGTGGGATCGCGCATAAGCTTGCCGACTGTGCCTTCACCGGCGTCCATGCGATCGGTTAGATCGGACAACTTCGCAATGGCGTCTTTCAGCTTATTCGCAAATTCCTGATCCTTCGCGAGTGTTCCAAGCGCACCTTTGCCCGCGTCTACATCGTCGGTAAGCTTTTTGACGTTGGCTATGGTGTCATTGGCATTGTTATAGAGAGACGGATCCTTGAGCAACTTCCCGGCGGTGCCTTTGCCAGCATCCAGATCGGCGATGATTGCGTTGAGTTTATCTACTGTATCTGTCGCTTTTCGGTACAGTTGGTCGTCGTAGAAGAGTTTGCCAAGAGTTCCGTTGCCAGCGCTGAGCTGGTTCACCACGCCCTGGAATTGGGTGACTGTAGTGTTGATGCGATTGTAGAGGCTCGGATCGTAAATTACTTTCCCGATTGAACCCTGCCCGCTTTCGACAAATGCGACAATCCTGTCCAGCCGCTTCAAGAGGGCATCCATGTTCTGAAGCGTTCCCTGGCTGGCCCGGACCACATCCTGAATATCAGGAGTATCGCGAATGGAAAGCACGTCACCATTTTTCGCCAGCGGACCTCTTGCGAGCGCGCTGTTGATGTCAATATAGGTTTCGCCCAAAACTCCCGCAGTAGCTAGTGCAGTCACGGAATCGCTGTGGAGATTGTTGCGATAAACGGTTCGCACTTTCATGGTGACTTCCACCGGCGTCAGCCGCTTGTCGGCATCGGCAATGATGCGGATGCCGGTCACGCTGCCAATGTCAACTCCCTGAAGGCGCACGGGCGCGCCTTCTCTCAAACCTCCGGCATTGTCAAAGTAAGACTTAAGAGTAATCTTCCTGGTGAAAAAACCGCCGGTGCCGGTCATTAGGAGGATCAGGACTCCGAGCGTAATGCTGGCGATCAGCACCGTGAGGCCGACCTTCAGTTCAGACCATTTCAGTTGCTTTTGGCTAGGCAAGTTCTTCTCCCAAGCAAAGTCAATCCGTGAAATCCATTACTGGCCGAGACACCCTAAGAATTGGCTGATCATACCAGACAGTCAACCGGGTTCCCAACGCAATACCGTGGAAGTGTAGAGCCGAGCAGTAAAGCCAAAGAATAGGCCGCGGCTCCGCATAACAAGGTGACATTCAGTCCGAATTGAATCGCAACTAAAATCGCGGTGACGGAACCCAGGACGCTGGCGCCGGCATTTAAGGCCCACGCCCATTCCACAGGACCTTCACTTATGCCGCCTTCATTGGATTGCCGATGAAGCTTTTGAAAAAGGGCCAGCGCTCTCAACCCGGTTGGGAATGGCATTCCCATTATGAATCCCAGCGGGACCAACAACGCCGCACTCACGAGAAGCTTGGCTTCGAAAGGTAATCCTACGAAAGCACCTAAGGCGCGTGGAAGGAGGACGACGTAGAAAAGCAATACTATGACGATCATGCCTAGCGGCTGCCATAATTTTGCAGAATCGGGCAGCCATTTTTTCGAAAACATGCTGCCAGCTCCGCTCGAAAGCAGCAGCAGAAAAACTACGACGGTGAGTGCGTAAGTGGGATGTCCCAGAAATAAAACGAAACGCTGGATAAAGGTAATTTCGACGATGATATATCCCAAGCCGATCGCCACGAAGTAGAGTAGAGGCAACACTGGCGCACGGTTGCGCCCACCGCTAACGGCAAGAGGAATGATTAAGAATGCGAGCACGGCCATTACGGAGATAGCGAACACCATCAGCAAAACGCCCACGCCAAGGTTCACTTTCCAGTCAATGCCGTCTCGCAAGCTCTTTGGGTCCAATACCTGCCTGAGTTTTAACGTGAAGAAGAAGAAGGGCGCGTTATCGGTTACCGGCGCCACGTTGTAGGCGTACTGTTTTGCAAACGCATACGGGTCGTTGGACGCAATCAACCGGGAAAACGGATTATTTGGATGGTCGGACGGAAAGTATTGGGCGAACAAATTAGTGTTGCGAGCCATGTGTGCTCGCACCGAGGCTTCTTCTTCCGGAGTGAAGGCACTCTTTTTAGCCAGCACTACGACGGGAATGCCATCTTCATTCAAATCCCCATCAGAGACCACGATGAAGTTTCGCGCTGGGTTCGGGACACCCATTTCATGCAAAGCTTCGATGGCAACGGAAACCACTCTCAAGGCCTCGCGCGGCTGGCTAAATTCCCAGCGGGTGATGGCAATGATTCCATCTGGTTTCAAGTGATCAAAATATTCGCGAAATGCCTCGACCGTGTACAGATTGTTCTCGCTGAGCGCAAATGCGCCAGCCGCAGTCGAAGCCCATGTGTCTACCAGCGTCATCTGCACCACATCGAACTTCTCTTTGGCATTGCGAATAAACGACCGGCCGTCGCTCACGTGCATGTGAACATCGGGACGCTGGTAAAGGTGATAGGCATAGTCGGCGTAGCGGTTTCGCATGATCGTGTCGGCAATAATGGGATTGATTTCAATTCCCGTCACGCTCGGACTTCCGTTCGCCACCGCTCTCAAAACGTCCACACCCCCGCCGGGACCAATAATTGCGTAGCTGCCACGAGGCCGAAGGACATTGGCAATTGAGGGCGGAGCCGACATGAGATTCTTCTCCCATACCGAGCCGGGCCATTTTGCGACCTCGGCGTTCATGATGTAGGTGTTGGCATCAGCGTCAATCACAATTGCCTTGGCATCGCCCACACGGTCCACTTCTACGCGCGAGATGGCATTCCAGCGGGCGAACTCTACAAGCGACCGATCGCGCAATATTCCCTTTGCATAGACAACATCAATCAGGCGGCCTGAATAATTTGCAACAATCAGCAGCAACAGAATCGCGCCCACCAGAGAAGCCCATTTGCGCGAGACAAGAGTGGGAGCCCAGACGACCGCCGCTAGGGATGCAGTGACGGCGGCAAATAAAACGGTGTTTGGCCCGCCAATTCTGTTTAGAAGGGGCACAATGCTAAGGCAAGCCAGCGAAGCGCCAAGCAAGTCCGCGCCGTAGATTCGGGAGACCTGGGACGTACGGCGAGCAAAAATGATGGAGAATTCCAGCCCAGTGACGAAAAATGGAACAGCCGAGGCAATATATATAGCCGTGAGCCGCAGAAAGTTTCCGCGACTCAATTCCAATGAGACTGGCAGATGCAGGACGATCTCGAGAACAAGCGGAATCAGCAGCGCATTCCCGATACTGAGGACGGTGACAACTTGGTTGAGTTCAAATCGCGATAACAGGCTTTTGTTTATGTGGGCGAAAATCCCGCCCGTTCCCAGACCGAGCAGGGCAATCGAGATCGCGAGAAATGCGAAATGGTAGAAGAGGATGACAGAGAAAAGCCGCGTCAGCGCCAGTTCAAGCAAGAGAGCGGCGAAACTGCTTAGCGCTACGCCCGCCAGTAACGTTCGATTTCTACGATCTTGCATCCCGCGGATTGGGATGGAAATGGCGCTCTCCGTTATTGCGGGCATATAGATGGAAGCGGGTTGCGACAGTCTAACAGAGGCTTGATTCCGCTTTTAGGAAGCCTTCGCTTTTCAGTTGGGGAATCCTGGAATATACTGCCACACAATCCGAACGTGAATCGCTGGGAACTAGAGCACAGAAGGGACGGCATGTTATGAAGCAATCAATATTTTGTATTTTTCTCGCCTTGTCATTGTCAATGTTCGCACAAGAGAAAAAGCCGGCGCCGACGCTTAAGAGCATCTTGTTAGAACAATTGAAGTCCACTCACAACAGCGAAGAATGGTTTGTTCCCGCGAACACTGCCGTAGAGGGGCTTACTCCCGCACAAGCCAGTTGGACAGATGGCAAAGGCAATCATTCCATAGGTCAACTGACGAATCATCTGATTTTTTGGGATCGCAGGTCACTGGAAAAATTTAATGGCGTGCAACCGGAGAAGTACAGTGGCAATAACGACGAAACGTTCAACAGCTTCGACAGCAAACAATGGAACGCCACGGTGCAGCAGCTTGATAAGGTTCTAACCGATTGGGAAAAAGCTGTGGAGGCTGCGGACGAAAATAAATTAAAAGATTGGTACAGCACAATCGCGCACATCGGCACGCACAATGCCTATCACATCGGGCAGATTGTTTATATCCGCAAGGAGCAGGGCTCTTGGAATCCAGAGAAGGGCGTTAAATGATCTCATGGCTCGGCGGGACTATTAGAGGAGCCGGTCGCCACGATAAATTAATTGGTCATCAATCAGTCGGGCTTCGGGCATCAGTTTGTGAGGGCGAACTGGGCCCGCGCCATCTATATGTAAGACTTCGTGTCCATGCGCTACCAGCCAGTCTGAAACCAACATGCGATGGCAGCGGAAATACACTCGTTCGGCACACATGTAGGCCGTTCTAGATTGCTCCGCCGTCTTTATTAGTTCGGCAATTGCATGGTGAAATTCCTCGCCGAGCATATGATCTGCATAATTTCTGAAGCTGGGACTTCGTAGAGCAACGTTGGGCGAATCTTCGAGGATTTTCTTACGGCGGCCTCCGAGCTCTTTCATCCAGACATAGCGGATTCCATTTTGCGGCAAGGTTTGTCCGAGGGACTCGCGATTGAAATGCGGGAGGCGGCGGGACATGGGGATGGAACGGATGTCTACGAGCGTTTGAATGGAATGAGCCTGAAGCGTTTCTAGAAATTCTTCGAACGTACGCGTGGAATGGCCGATGGTATAGAGGGTTGCCACGGTTTCGAGGTTTAATGGAGCGTCGGGCGTCCCCGCCCGACAGGACGGGCGAGGACGCCCGTCTCTCCATTGTTACTTTACAGAATGTAGCGCGACAGATCCTGGTCCTTCACAATGTCGGCCAGGGTTTTGCGGACATAGTCGGAATCTATCTTTACGTGTTCACCCTTTTTTTCAGGTGCTTCGAAACTGATTTCGTCGAGCACGCGCTCCATGATCGTGTGAAGGCGGCGTGCGCCGATATTTTCTGTGCCTTCATTTACGCGGAAGGCGAAGCGCGCAATTTCCTCCAATGCGTCAGGGGCGAATTCCAATGCGACTCCTTCGGTTTCAAGCAGAGCAGTGTATTGCTTCACGAGGGAGGATTTGGGTTCAGTCAGGATTCGGATGAAATCTCCCATGGTCAACGATTGCAATTCGACTCGGATGGGGAATCGGCCTTGCAATTCCGGGATTAAATCGCTGGGCTTGGAGACGTGAAACGCGCCTGCCGCTACGAACAAAATGTGGTCCGTGCGCACCATTCCATAGCGGGTGTTCACGGTAGTGCCTTCAACAATCGGCAGAATGTCGCGCTGCACGCCTTCGCGGGAGACATCGGGGCCATGTCCGCTCTCGCGGCCGGCGATCTTGTCAATTTCATCGAGGAAGATGATTCCGGAATCCTGCACGCGGTCAATGGCGGTGCGAGTCACCTGGTCCATATCAATCAGGCGCTGCTCTTCTTCCTGAATGAGATACTCGAAGGCTTCGTTGACCTTCATCTTGCGCTTTTTAGTGCGCTGGCCGAAGAGGTTGGGCAGCATGTCTTTGATATTAACGTCCATCTCTTCGACGCCCTGGTTGGAAATAATTTCGAAGGATGGAAAATTCCGCTCGCGGACTTCGATCTCCACGGTGCGTTCGTCGAGTTTCCCTTCGCGCAATTGTTGCCGCAATTTTTCGCGGGTACGGCTGTGGGATTCGGTTAATCCTGTGTTGCCATCAATAGTTGGCGCGCCGTTCGATGGCTCGGGCGACCGCGGTGCGGAAACCGGCGGCAGAAGAATGTCCAGGAGCCGCTCTTCGGCGTTGAGTTCGGCTTTGTCGGATACGTCTTCCAGCTTTTCTTCGCGAACCATCTCGATTGCGATCTCGACCAGATCGCGAATCATGGATTCAACATCGCGGCCCACATAACCGACTTCGGTAAATTTCGACGCTTCGACTTTCAGGAACGGAGAATTAGCAAGCTTCGCAAGCCGCCTGGCGATTTCGGTCTTGCCCACGCCGGTGGGCCCAATCATAATTATGTTCTTGGGGATAACCTCTTCAGACAACTCCGGCGTAAGTTTCTGACGGCGCATGCGATTGCGCAAAGCAATTGCTACGGCGCGCTTAGCGGCTGCTTGCCCTATTACGTGCTTATCGAGCTCAGCGACAATCTCTCGCGGCGTAAGTTCGTCCAGCGCGATTTGCTCTTCTTCGACAGTTCCAGGGAGATAGATAGCCATAAAAGCGGTCGTTGGTCGTTCGTCGCGTGTCGTTGGCCAAGACTCGGGGCCCGTCGTGGTTAAGCCAACGACCAAGGACGGACCGCCAACGACAGTTTCCTACAACTCTTCGATTGTTATCCTCTCGTTAGTATAGATGCACATTTTGCTGGCAATCTTCATTGCTTCTTCGGCAATTTGGCGTGCTCCTAATTCAGTATGTTCTGCAAGCGCCTGCGCGGCCGCGTGCGCGTAGGGCCCGCCACTTCCAATTGCGGCGATCCCACCGTCCGGTTCGATCACATCGCCTTGTCCGCTGAGAAGGAATGTCTGTTCTTTATCGGATACCAGCAGCAACGCCTCAAGGTGGCGCAAAAATTTGTCGGTCCGCCAGTCTTTGGCAAGTTCGACGGCGCCACGTCCGACATTGCCGTGGTATTGCTCGAGCTTGGCTTCGAAGCGGCTGAATAGGGTGAAAGCATCGGCGGTTGAACCGGCGAATCCGGCAAGGATTTTATCCTGATAGAGACGCCGAATCTTCTTGGCGGAATGCTTGATCACGCTCTCGCCGAGCGTGACCTGGCCATCTCCAGCCATAACAACGAGGCCGTTTCGGCGAACGCAGAGGACTGTAGTGGAACGTATCAGACGCTTCGGGCTCATGGGCGGAATCTCTGATTATAGCAGGGGGGAGATCGCAAGTTCATAAACGAGGATTGTGATACGGGGCCGATTAAGTGTCGAACACGGAATTAGCCACGCCACCAGGATTGCACAGGTTCTCCACAGAAACTGGCTTCATTTATATTCACAACAGCGAGTTTCGGCCTCACACTTCCAACTGAGCAAACTTTTATCTCATGGCTAATCCTGGCGACTTCGCTTACACGGTAAAGCAGCAGGCGGATATCGTCCGCGTGATTGGCGAGTACGTCAAGCTGCGGAAGGCTGGGGCGCAGAACTTTATCGGACTTTGTCCGTTTCATGGGGAGAAGACGCCGTCGTTTTCGGTTCATGCTACTCGCCAGTTCTTTCATTGTTTTGGGTGCAGCGCGTCTGGGGACGTTTTCAGTTTCGTACAGAAGATCGAGAACGTTACTTTTCCGGAAGCCGTGAGGGCGGTTGCGCAGAAGTTCGGCATCGCGGTTCCCCAGGCCAGCTTCAATAGTCCGGCGGAAGCCAGGGAAGCAAAGCTGCGGACGGTGCTGCTCGAAATCCATGAGCGCGCTTGCATTTTCTTTCAGGAATGTTTGAAGCGTCCCGAGGGCAGCCGGGCGCGCGAGTATCTGGCGGGGCGCGGTTTGGACGACGCAACCATCCGGGAATTTCGAATTGGCTATGCGCCTGATTCGGGGTTTCTGTTGAAAGATCGTTTGCGCGGCGAGTTCTCCGAAGAAGTGATGCGGGGGAGTGGACTGTTCTCGTGGAAACAATCGGAAGAGGGTAGGGGTCCTTCGACTCCTTCGCCAAAGAGCGGCTCAGTCGCTCAGGATGACAACGGTAGTATAGACATCTTAGGAAGCGACGTGAGTTCAGGGGCTAGTAGCCAGAGGCCAGAAGCCGCTCTTCAAGCGATGTACTCGAAGTTTCGCAATCGTGTGATGTTTCCCATCGCGAGCGAAGCGGGACGAGTCATCGCGTTCACGGGCCGCACGCTTGCGGTTGACGAAAAAGCCGGGCCAAAATATCTGAACTCTCCGGAGACTGGCATCTATTCGAAATCGCGAGTGCTGTTCAACCTGAGTCAGGCGAAGGAAGCGATTCGCAAACTGGATTACGCGGTTCTGGTCGAAGGTCAAATGGATTGTATTTCCGTTTTTGCGGCGGGATTTCATAACGTGATCGCCAGTTCAGGCACGGCGTTTACCGAACTGCAAGCAAAGTTGCTGGGACGGTTCAGCAAGAACGTCGTCGTAAACTTCGATCCGGATACCGCTGGCGCGAAAGCCACTGAGCGAACTCTGGGTTTGTTAACCGAAGAAGAGTTTCAAATTAAGGTGCTTACGTTGGAGGACGGATTTGATCCCGACCTCTATGTTCGACGGAAGGGCAAAGACGCGTATGCCGAGGCTCTGCGAAATTCGCAGCGCTATTTCGACTATTTGATTGAACGAGCGCGGACGCAGTTTCCGGTCCGCAATGCCGAAGGTAAGGTGAAGGCGGTCAATTACCTGCTGCCGCACATTCAGCGGGTACCGAGCCGCATTGTCAGGGACGAACTCTCACATGAAATTGCTCAAAAGCTCGGCATTGATTCCGCGGTTCTGCGCCAGGAACTGAAGCACGCGGCGACGAAGCGTTCGAGCATAGTGCTGAAAGCGCCAGCCGAAAATCAAGCGACGGATGCGGAAAAGATTCTCATTCGCGCTTTGGCGTCCGCGACGGAAATGATTGCGTCCGAAGAGCGCACTTCGTCGCGCGAGGGCGCTGACGAGGAATTCGATCCGGCGCGGCAAGCGCAGTTTGCACTACATTCCGAACGGCTTCATGAAGGGTTGGCGACTGAGTCCCTGATCGAGGCTCTGCTGAACACCATGCCTGAGCAGTCGAACATCCTGGAGCTGGAAATACCGGATAGCGACCGAAACCTGCTTGCCGCCGTCCTTATGAAAGAGGAAGAAGATCTTACCGCGGAACGTATCGAAGGAGCGGTGCGGGCGCTGCGCCGCATTCGAGATCGGCGCAAATTGGAGCAGATACAGAACGAACTCGAAAGCTCACGTAATCAGGAGCCAGAGCGTCTTCAGGCGCTCTTGCAGGAAAAGATACGCCTCAAACTCGCCCTGCGCAGCCCCGGCATGAGCGACGTGGCGTAAGCATTCCCGAGAGCGGTATTCCGAAATTGGCGCCCTGCCGAAGCTGGTACCCTAGAGTTGTTTCCCCAGTGATAGCCGTATGAACCCGACCGCAGAGATCACGTCCTACGAAAGCGCCGTTGCCAGCATGTACGCGTTAGGCCACGAACTGGCACAAACGCCGTCTCACAAGTTTGATCTGGCGCACATGCGGGTACTGCTTGAGGCTTTGAATCATCCGGAAAGACGCTTTCCGGGAATCCTGATTGCGGGAACGAATGGGAAGGGTTCCACCGCGGCGACGCTATCCGCGATTCTGGAGGCGTCGGGCCTGACGACCGGACTCTACACTTCTCCGCACCTGCTGAGGATTAACGAACGCATCCGGATCAATGGCGCACAGATCAGTGACGACGATTTTGCTTCGTATCACGACCTGGTTGAGCGGGCCGCCGGGAGGCTTGTTTCTGAAGGGCAGTTGCCGTGGCATCCAAGTTTTTTTGAGATGCTGACGGCCATTGCGTTTGAGTACTTCGCGCAGAACAAAGTTGATATTGCGGTGCTGGAAGTTGGCATGGGAGGGCGGCTCGATGCAACTAACGTTGTTGAGCCGTTAATCAGCGTTATCACGGATATTTCTTTGGACCACCAGAAATTTCTCGGCGACACAGTCACCGAGATTGCGAATGAAAAAGCGGGAATTATACGTTCCGGAGGGGTTGTCGTAACTCTGCCACAGCATCCTGAGGCTAACGACGTGATTGGGAACAGGATTCTGGAACTTGGGGCAAGAGGGATCAGTGCCGTGCCATACGTCCCGCCGGTGAGTCCGGGAAGTGCGGATCACTTTGGCCATGACGGGCTTTGTTCGCGTTATCCCATGGAGGTTATGGGTAAGGAAATTATGGTGGAGACCCCGCTTATTGGCCGCCATCAGTTCAGAAACGTGGCTCTGGCGATTGCAGCAGCCGCGGAACTCGCGGCCATCCCACTAATCGAGCGAAGTGCGCGCGAGAAATGGGGCAGTCGTTATCCCATAACCCCCGAGTCAATCGAACATGGCGTTCGGCAGACGAATTGGCCCGGACGATTTCAAGTCTTGCCAGCGCACGGTGATTTGCCCGAAATCATCTTTGACGTGGCCCACAATCCTGCGGGAGCGTGGGCGCTGCGATCAACACTCTCGGCACGCTGCGAGGATCGGCGGCTAGTGTTTGTTTTCGGAGCCATGCGAGACAAAGCCGTTGGCGAAATGGCGGAGATCCTTTTCCCGCTCGCCCACGCAGTAATTGCGACTAGAGCGGATAATCCGCGATCCGCCACGGTGGACGAAATTCGTCAGGCTGCGGTTCGGGCCTCGGCAGACATCCAAGATGCGCCAGATGTCGCGACTGCGCTGAACCGCGCGAGGGCCGTCGCGGGACGCGAAGGAGTAGTGGTGGTCACTGGATCTATATACATAGTAGGCGAGGCGATGCGGGCTCTTGGCGTGGATGTTGAAGACGCGCGCCTGAGCCCCAAAATGCAGCCGGGGCACAATTCGTGAACTTACCATCTGAGGTTGAAGTCAGTCCGTCTTCTCCCGCCCGGACGAGACATTCCGAAAGTGAAGATATTCACGCGATGTCACAAAAATACGGCCTCCTCAGCCGCATGCGTTCGTACTTAATTTTTGATCCGCTGATTTGGATGTACACCATCGTTCTGGGAATCATCTCGATTCCTATTTCGCTCTCGGGCCAGAAGGAACGAATCCTGCACGGCTTTGCCCGATTCTGGTCGAAGCTGATCATGAAAACCATTGGCTCTCCAGTCAAGGTTGTAGGCATGGAGAAGCTCGATACAACGAAATCTTATATTTACGCCGTCAATCATGCCTCTGCGCTGGATATCCCGGTGCTGTACGCAAATCTCCCATTCCAGTTCAGAATCGCATTCAAGAAGGAATTACTTTCTTACCCGATTGTGGGGTGGCATCTAAAACGGTCGGGGCAAATCTGCATTGATCAACAGAATCCGGCGGCGGCTGTTGGCAGCATCCGCGCAGCGTTGAAGATCTTAAAGGGCGGTATACCTCTGGTGATCTTTCCTGAAGGCGGACGAACTCCTGACGGAGATATCAAACCGTTTCTCCGCGGCGCGTTTTTCCTCGCAATTAAGGCGCATGTGGATGTAGTTCCGGTGGCCCTCGTGGGCACATTCGAATTGCTTCCCATGGATACGTACCACATAAAATGCCGTCCGGTGGAGATGCGAATCGGTCAGCCGATCTCAACCGCCGGGTGCAGCCGGGACGACATGGATAAGCTATCGGTGAGGGTTCAGTCGGCCATGGAAGGGCTTTACTACAGCTAAAGTTGCGTGGGGACCGCCGCCCGACTGTCAAGTCGAGCTTGCTCGACCAGCGATTATGAAGTGGGACAAAATAACGGCAATTGAGCTTCGCTCAACTGGACAGCCGAGGGCGGCTGAGTCTGTGTCGCAACCGATCTTTCGCCCCGGTCGGGGCTTGCTCATTTTCCACTTTTACCCATGGCTGGCGCCATGGGCTGCATTCTTGCGCCGCTACGCGGCTCTTGGAGGGCACTTCCACTCCACTTTTTGGACGCCTTCCGGTTGCGACACAGACTCGGCTGTCCCTACGCAATTCGGAAACTTTTCGAGGTGACTTTAGGTCAGTCTCTATTGACCGCTCGTAACGTGTTACCGTCCTATCTTCATTGACTTAGCCTTCCGGACACGCTAACTTCGCGTTATCTCCCCGTTCCATCAAAGGAATCAATTTGGCGCGGAAAATACTGCTCGCCGATGACAGCGTGACGGCTCAAAACATGGGCCGTAGAATCCTCAGCGATGCGGGTTACGAAGTCATTACCGTCAATAACGGATCTGCGGCGCTCAAGAAGATTGCCGAGATCGTTCCCGATCTGATCGTTCTGGATGTCTACATGCCAGGATATGGGGGCCTGGAAGTTTGCCAGCGGCTGAAGGAGTCGCAGGCAACCGCCCGTATTCCGGTATTGCTCACGGTTGGAAAGCTGGAGCCTTTCAAGGTGGACGAGGCCAGGAGGGTCCGTGCGGACGCTCACATCGTTAAGCCATTCGATTCGACAGAACTTCTAGCCGCAATTATCAAATTAGAAGACAAGATCGTTCCCCTGGCAAACGTGGCCAAGCCAGGACGGTCCAGCAAAGCTGGCAGCAGCGCGGAGACGCCGCGCCGGGGCCGCGACAAGTCAACCGATCCGGGAAGTGAGACAACGTCTGGGTGGAAGAAACGCTTAGGCATCCCACGAAGCGCCGCCCCCAGTAACGATGTTAAGGATGATGTCGAAGAGAGCCAACCTAAGACTGTTAGGACCACGTTTCAGGATCTAAGCAGGCGCGGTAATCAACAGCCCGCGGAAGCAAAACTGCCGGAGGCTCCGGCGGTGACTGCGGATACTCAAGAAACTCGTCCGGCCAGCGAAAATGCAGGAGCGGTGAAACCGTTCGAAAATTTTACGGTTGAACGGCTCATTGCGATGGAAACCAAGCATTCCGAGGCAGAGACACACTCTTTGTCTCCTGAGAGTGCAGAGAAAGAGAGTGCAGAGAAAGAAAGTGCAGCGAAACTAGAGGCGATGCTTTCAGAGGCAGCCGCTCAAGTATCTTCGCTAGAAGCAGTGAAGTTGGAGACACCGGCAACGGTTGAGCCACCTTCGTCGGAAGCAATAACGTCGGAACTCCCGTCAACTCCGGGGAAGGAAGTCCGCACTGAACGGTCGCCGAGCGAAGCAGAGGTCATGGCAGCGGTTGCATCGCTTTCTCCAGCGGGCGGTGATTCAGGAAAAGACCAACAAGCTCTCGACGTATGCGCAAAGTCTGAAAACCTGAACAATGAAGGCGCCGAAAACGGGCGTGTCACCGCCCTCGACGCCGCGCTGGCCGCGGTGGGAGCAGTATGCGGTCCAAGATGGATAGCAGAACCGGTTCCGCTGTCTGACGGCGATTCGCATTTGATTCTAGAATCCGAGATGGAAAAAACCTATGCCGCCTTCGCGGCCGCCGAGAGCGCCCAGGCTGTTGTGGCAGCTGAATCAATATCCGACTCGAGCGAAAATCTTGATGTTACGGGGCCAGTCCAAAACACCTTCGTCAGAAGTTTCGTCGAATCGCAATTGGCGCCCGATGTTGCTGTGCAAGAATCGAAATCCATCGAAACAAGCGAACCTGCGGCATCTGAGAACGCTGCCGCTCACGCAGATTCCGAACCGCCGTCACAAATCGCGGTTGAGTCCCGAGATCGGGAATCCGTGGTTGAAGTAGTTGCAAGTAGCTCGGCCGAATCACTTGATGCCAAACCAGAGTCCGTAGAAGTCGCGACAGCGGAAGCAGATACATCCACTGCCTACCGCGAGATCGCGTATGCGGCAGCTGCATCCGGGTCATCGAGCGCAGTGGAGGCGAGGCGGAGTGAGGTTGGTGCATTTGCGACCGAATTTCCCGTCGGGGCGCCGAGTTCAGTCACAGAAAGTGGGGCGTCGGAATTATCGAACGCCGCACAAGCCGTGACGGAGATTGTCCATTTAACTCCCGAAACCACAGCTCTAAACTCAGAAAATCAAGGAAGCGAATCTGAGCTTGCTGCCGCCTGGCAGAACTGGAGACAGATTCGCGAATCCATCGCTGGCCCTCAACTGACTTCGCAAATAACGGACGCCGCTGCCGCCGGGTTCAAGCAGATACGCGGAGAAGAAAAATCCGACCGGCAGGAAACCGAAGCCGCCGCCTCGAATCGCGCCGCCGCAGAGGCATCCACGATTGCCGGAATCGTGGATAGCGTATTCGCCGAATTGAAACCCAAGCTCATGCAGGAAATCGCCAGGAAGCTCGCCGAAGACCGAAAGTAAGTTCGCAGTCGTCCCGCCATCTCAACCACCAAATCTTGATGAAATTAGTTGGCGAGCGCAATTGCCTGTTTTCGTCAGGTGTGAGCGATCCCTTACAATAGTCATCATGCGGGGAATCGAGTTTGAGGTTGTCTGGTCGGATCAAGACGTAATTGAACTCCGGGTCAGATGCTCAAGCGGCTCGTTTTATGGGGACACGAGAATGTATTCGGGGCACGATGGCTTGCCGAATATGGCGGACATTCTGAGCGGATTCCCGCTCGACGCCAAAGATTCCCGCACCGTCGAACTTGGCACATTTGATCCAAGCATGGCAGGCGGCGGAATTCACATGCGGTTCTATTGCGTGGACGCGGTAGGCCACGCAGCCGTACTCGCAAAGCTCAGGACCGATCATTGCAAAAGCATGGGTGAGGCTCAATCTGTCTGTTTGTACATTCCGGTCGAAGCTGGCGCGATAGACGGCTTCGTAACACAAGCCCGTTCACTTGGCAGCACAATAGGCGCAAAGGCGTACCTGCATATGGCCGATCACACGGTAGGCTGGGTACAGAGGTGGGTCAAGGGCGCAGCCAGCCACAGCTAGTCGGCGAAACATCGCCATTGTACTCATTGACCGGGTTCTGAGTGCAATGGCCTGTTTACGTAAATTGAGGTCCCAGGACCGAAGTTCCCAGCTAAGATAAAGCGAGCTATGCAGTGCATCAACGAATCTGCCGTGCACGTTTCTTGCGGCGATAATCACCATAATTTGAGTGTGACTAAGAGCTTTTGCTTTAAGGCCATGTGGGTGGCGCTGCTTTCGATTGGCGCCATTGCTCAGAACGTCTCCACGCCACGACCGACGACACCTGAAGCGCAAGTGCGACTCGGCAATGACTATTTGGCCCAGAAGAATTATTCCTCGGCGATGGTTTGGTTCCGCAAGGCAGCAGAGCAAAGCAATCCTGTGGCTGAAAACAACATTGGGTGGCTCTACGAGAATGGGTTCGGAATAAAACAGGACTACACGGAGGCATTGAACTGGTTCCGCAAGGCGGCGAGTGGAGGCTATGTCGAAGCTCAAAATAACATCGGCTGGCTTTATCAAAATGGGTGGGGGGTTAAACGAGATTACGTTGAAGCGATGAGTTGGTATCGCAAGGCGGCCGAACAGGGGAACGTACGGGCTAGCGCTAACATCGCATTCCTTTACAACGACGGACTAGGGGTCACACAGGATTATTCGGAGGCAGCGACTTGGTATCAGGTGGCTGCCCAGCATGGCAACGTTAAGGCGCAAGTCCACCTCGGCAAGCTCTACGAGAACGGACTAGGAGTTGAGCGAAGTTATGCGGTAGCGATGGCTTGGTACAGCAGGGCGGCGGACACAGGAGACAGCGAGGCGCAGACAAACATCGGCTACCTTTACGAGCAGGGGCTTGGAGTCACCCAGGACTATCCGAAAGCGATGAACTGGTACCGCAAGGCAGGGGCTCAAGGGAACGCGCAGGCGGAAAGAAACATCGGCTCACTCTACGATAAAGGTCTGGGAGTTCCACAAGATCCTTCCGAAGCGGCAGTTTGGTACAAAAAGGCTGCGGATCACACGTTACTGCCAGGCGGCATTCGCCCTCCTAAGGTGATTTATGATCCGGAACCCGAGTATTCCGAGGAGGCGAACAAGGCCAAATTTCAGGGCACATGTGTGGTTTCGCTGATCGTCGGCGCCGACGGCAATCCGAGCGATATCAAAGTGGTGAGATCGCTAGGGAAAGGGCTGGACGAGAAGGCAATCTCCGCGATCAGCAATTGGAAGTTTGAGCCTGCAACGAAGGATGGTTTGCCGGTTGCGACTGAGATCCAGGTCGAAGTGGAATTCCATTTGAAGTGATCGTTGTTGAAACATCGCGATTACTCTCATTGACGAAGTATTTCTGGTGCACCTACGGCAGCCATGTTTCAACCACCGAGAAAGGTAAGAACAGGGGTAGTCGAATTTCGCGTCAGTGCTCACCGACTGCGCCCGAATTTGACCGCCGTTTGATCACGCCTTAACATCGAAGATCAACCTAAAATCAGGAACACGGAAGCAGCAGAATCCAAACATGCCCCACGATCTACCAAAAGCGTATGAGCCGGGCGCCATCGAGGCCCGATGGGCGGAGTATTGGGTAAAAGAAAAGCTCTTTCGCACGCCTAATCCCGAGCCGAGCGATTCTCGCCCTCGATTCAGCTTGCTGCTCCCGCCGCCGAACGTCACTGGCCGCCTGCACATGGGCCACATGCTGAACCAAACGCAAATGGACATTATCGTCCGTTGGCATCGCATGCGCGGATTTCTGACGCTTTGGCTGCCCGGCACCGACCACGCTTCGATCGCCACGCAGATGATGGTGGAACGTCAGCTCGCCACCGAGAAGAAAAGCCGTCAGGAACTTGGCCGCGAGGCCTTCATCGAGCGCGTATGGGAGTGGAAGCGACATTATGGCGGCGCCATCCAGGACCAGATGAAGCGTCTTGGCGCATCCGTGGATTGGGATCGCGAATATTTCACGATGGACGAGAATCTTTCGCGAGCCGTGCGCGAAGCTTTTGTTCGCTTGTATGAAGAAGGCTTGATTTATCGCGGCAAATACATTGTCAATTGGTGCCCTCGTTGCGGCACGGCGATTTCTGATCTCGAAGTGAAGCACGAAGAAGTTCCTGGAAAGCTGTATGAGATTCGCTATCCGGTTGTTGGTTTGGATGAATACATCACGGTTGCAACGACTCGTCCCGAAACTATGCTCGGCGACACGGCCGTTGCGGTGAATGAAAAAGACGAACGCTACCAGCATCTGCATGGAAAGAAGGTTCGCCTTCCCTTGATGGATCGGGAAATCCCGATCATCGCGGACGAAATTGCCCAGGCCGAGTTTGGAACCGGCGCGGTGAAAATCACGCCGTCGCATGACGCCAACGATTTCGAGGCCGGCCTTCGCCATAAACTTCCCCAAATTGACGTGATGGACGAGCACGCCAAGATGAACGCCAATGCGGGACGTTATGCGGGATTGGATCGGTACGAAGCCCGCGAACGCGTCTTGCAGGATCTGCGGGAGCAGGGATTTCTAGTCGCCGAAAAAGATTACACGGTTGCTCTAACCAAGTGTGATCGCTGCGGAACGGTGGTTGAGCCTCGCCTTTCAATGCAGTGGTTCCTCAAGGTTGAGCCTTTGGCGAAGCGTGCGATTGAAGTTGTGGAGAAGGGATACATTCGCTTTAGGCCTGAAAACTACAAGCAAATTTACCTGAACTGGATGTACAACATCCACGATTGGTGCATCTCGCGCCAGTTGTGGTGGGGGGAGCGTATTCCGGCGTGGCGTTGTCTTGATTGTGGCGAGACAATTGTTGCGCAGGATACTCCGTCACAATGCACCAAGTGTTCAAGCGGACGTTTGGAGCAGGATCCCGATGTGCTGGATACTTGGTTCTCGTCCGGGCAGCTTCCATTTACAGCCCTTGGTTGGCCGGAAGCTACTGCTGATCTCGCGGCTTTTTATCCTACGTCGTTGCTTATTACCGGGTTCGATATTCTGTTTTTGTGGGTCGCGCGGGGGATGATCATGCTGAGCTGCTGGTTCATGAGCTCTCCTCATCGGCCTCGACGTGATGGAGAAGAACAATTGTCTGCGGAAGACGCATTGCGAGAGAGCGTGCCCTTCCGCGAAGTGTACATTCATGCCCTGGTTCGTGACGCCGACCGGCAAAAAATGTCGAAGACCAAAGGCAACGTGCTCGATCCCATCGAGGTCATTGAGAAATACGGGACGGACGCGACCCGCTTCACGCTGGCGTCCATGTCCTCACCCGGAACGGATATTGCGTTTAATCCGAGCCGCACCGAAGGCTATCGAGCGTTCGCGAACAAAATTTGGAACGCCGCCAGATTCATGTTCATGAATGTGGACCGCATTGGCTCATGTGGCGCGGGCGCCCCTTCGACTGCGCTCAGGGCAGGCTTCGCCCGCGAAGGCTCTAAATCCTCCACAGGGATTTCTGGGTTTGCGCCTGCCACATTAGAAGACCGCTGGATTCTCTCGCGATTTAACCGCGTCGCGGGCGAAGTGGGCAAAGCTCTGGAAGCCTATCGTTTCGATGACGCCGCTAGAGCTATCTACGATTTCTTCTGGGGAGAGCTGTGCGACTGGTATATCGAACTCATCAAGCCTCGCCTGCTTGCGGAAGAGGGTTCCAACCCCGAATCATTGCGAACCTCATGCGCAAATTTGGTTTCGTTATTTGAGGCTTCGCTGCGGCTTCTGCATCCCATTATGCCGTTCATCACCGAGGAAATATGGCACGCGATTTACGATGGCAAGCCGCCGCTGCGATCAATAGCACTGGCAGCTTATCCCCAAGCCGACGAGGCGCAACTCGACGCTTCCGCTGAAAATGATATGGCTATCCTTCGGGATGTGATCGTTAACGTACGTAATTTGCGCGCGGAATTGAAGGTCGAGCAGAAACAGAAAGTACCGGTTCAGATTTATGTGGCAGATTCCGCGATTCGCGATTTGATTGAGCAGAATCGAGGTGCAGTTGAACGTCTGGCAAACGTGGACAACATTACGTTCAGCGAAAGTTCTTTGGCGAAGCTGCCTGGTGCTCGCAGCACAACTCGCTTCGATTTGCATCTAACTTACGAAAAGAAGGTTGATGCGGCCGCCGAGCGTGGGCGTTTGCAAAAAGACTTGGATCGCTACGAAAAAGAAATTTCAAATGGCCAGCGCCAATTGCAGAATCAACAATTTCTCGCGAAGGCTCCGAAACAAGTTGTAGAAGGAATCCGCAAGCGCGCCGAGGAATTGGAAGTTTTGCGAACAAAGACGCAAAATGCATTGGCAGAACTAACATAGGCTCAGGCGTCCTCGTCTGGGCAGTCGTGCGAAGCGCGACGGCGATTTGAAGATTGGCGGGGTCTTTGTCCCGCCCCGGCAGGTGAGGACACCTGCCGCTACGTTGAATCATATGGACTGGAACAGCCGCCGCATCACCGCCATCATCGAGAACGCGCTGCTCGAAGACCGCGCCACGCGGGACGCGACCAGCTATGCGTGCATTGATCCGACGCAGCGGGCCTCCGCAACAATTTTGGCCAAGCAGGATTGCATTCTCGCGGGCTTGGGATGCGTTCCCCGCATTCTGGATGTTTACGCCGTCCTCGACGGCGCTGTGCTTTCGCATTACGAAGTGACCAGCCATCCCGAAATCTTCGATGGCATACGACTGCACAAGGGCCAGACGATCGCAGTTATCCGACACAACGCCCGGGTCATCCTCTCCTGCGAGCGCGTAATTCTTAACTTTTTGCAACGGCTCAGCGGTATTGCGACTTTGACGCGCAAGTTTGTCGAAGCGGTTTCGGGGACCAAAGCCCGCATCCTCGACACCAGAAAGACCGTGCCAGGATTTCGCGTCTTGGATAAATATGGAGTTCGGTGCGGAGGCGGTCAGAATCATCGCCTCGACCTTTCCGATGGCGTTCTGATCAAGAACAATCACATCGCGCTGGCGGGTGGAATCGTCCCCGCGCTGGAACGGGCAAATCGCAATCGGCGCGGCACGCAGCCGACCGAAATTGAAGTTCGCTCGCTGGAAGAAATGAAGCAAGCGCTCGAGCATGGAGCCGAAGCAATCCTGTTGGATAACATGACAGTCCCCGACGTGAAACTCGCGGTTGAATATTGCTCCCGGCTGGAGAGGCGAATTCCTCTGGAAAGCTCAGGCGGCATCACTCTTGAAAACGTCAGAGCCTACGCCGAAACCGGCGTTGATTTCATTTCAGTCGGCGCACTCACACATTCGGCAATCGCTGTTGATATGAGCCTTCGAGTAAGCCCCGAATAAATCGTCTCAGCACATTTGTTGTTTCAATTTCATTAGCTCATAATTCCAGCATCCCCGAAGAACTTCCAACCCGAAGAGCACACTCCAAGCCCCCAACGCCACAAACAGATGCGCGTCTTGGTCGGCTTATAAAGCTGCTGACAGGCCACGCTACCGTCGTAGTTAGTGGCACAAAGATCGCGGAAGAACTGCACATTAGCCGTTCCGAGGTATGGCGGCTCGTACAACAGTTGCGAAATATAGGCGTAGAAATCGCAGGCCACCCGGCGACGGGGTACCAACTGGAAGCGGTGCCGGATTTATTGCTGCCAGACATGCTGCTGCCGTTTTTGCGTGGCACAATTTTCAGTACGGTCACGCATTATTACAAAATCGGGTCCACCAATGATGTTGCCATGGAAGCCGCCGCTAAAGGCGTTCCCGAAGGCTCGGTTTCTTTGGCGGAGCAGCAAATCGCGGGCAGGGGACGAGGGGCCAATGAATGGCATTCCGCCCAATCTGCCGGAATTTATTGCTCGGTCGTGTTGAGACCAACTTTACCGCCTTCCGAAATTCTCATTCTTTCGCTTGCGTCCGGATTGGCTGTTTACGACGCCATTCAGGAAGTTGATTCGAGAGTAATTCCAGACTTGAAATGGCCGAACGATCTGCTCGTAAACGGAAGAAAAGTTTGCGGCATTCTGACCGAGATGAACGCCGAAGTCACACGTGTCCGATACATCGTGGTCGGCATTGGCATCAATGTGAACCAAACAACTTTCCCCCCTCAGCTGCAATCGGTCGCAACATCTTTACGTCTCGCAACCGGCACGGAGTGGTCGAGGATCGAATTGTGCGCAGCTTTGTTAAAATCGCTGGATCGTGAGTACCGCCGGCTAATGGCAGACCCCGGCGCCCGCGAATCAATTCTGCGGAGGTTTCAGGAACGGTCGTCCATGACGCACGGTAAACGGGTACAAATCGTAGAGGAAAGCGGCGGATTCGAAGGCGTCACCGAAGGGCTGGACGACCGGGGGTTTTTGAAGGTGCGTACCTCAAAAGGTCTGCAAACGATTTTGAGCGGATCCATAAAGATCATTGGGTGAGACCAGGGGAATGAATGCTATTAGTTCTCGACGTTGGAAATACGAACACCGTGCTCGGAGTCTTTGATCGTGGACCGAAGGGTGCTGATTCGAACTCGCATCAGTACGGGCGTTTAGCCGCAAATTGGCGGGTTGCGACGGTAGTTACGCAGACAGTGGACGAGTATGGTGTTTTGTTCCGCAATCTGTTCGCGATGGGTGATGTTGAAGTCAAGAACATCAGCGGCATCGTGATTTCTTCGGTGGTGCCTCCGCTCGATTCCGTTCTGCGGCAGGTTTGCGAGAAATACTTTGGGGTCTCGCCGCTTTTCATTGAGCCCGGCGTAAAGACTGGAATGCCGGTGCATTACGACAATCCCGCCGAGGTGGGGGCGGATCGTATTGTGAATTCCGTGGCGGCATTTGAAAAGTATGGCGGACCTTGCGTGGTTGTTGACTTCGGCACTGCCACCACTTTCGACTGCGTGTCGGCAAAAGGCGAATACATGGGTGGAGTGATTTCTCCGGGCATTGGAATTTCGGCGGATGCGCTTTTTGAACGAACGGCGCGCCTGCCGCGAGTGGATATTCGAAAGCCGGACGCTGTAATTGGGAGCACAACCGTCGGCAGCTTGCAGTCCGGTCTCTACTACGGATATCTGGGACTGGTTGATGGAATTCTCTCGCTATTGTTATCCGAACTAGGCCAAGCAACCATAGTAGTCGCGACCGGAGGCCTGGCGCCGCTGATCGGTACAGGTTCGAAATACATTAAACACGTGGACGATTTGCTGACGCTGGAAGGGCTGAGAATCATTTGGGAACGCAACGCACCAGCAAGATCCAAAGATCGAAGTGTACAGCCGGGGGCGGCTGTCCCTACGCGTTCAAGAACGAATTCGTTGGCAGCCAATTCCGCCGCGCATTCCGGTGAGAATCGGCCGATAAACTCCAAGCCCGGCAAGGCGCCCTTCCGCTGAACCTTCGTGGAAAATTACTTCAATTATTTCACCGAAATCGAAGAGCATTTTCAGCGTCGTCGTGGAAGTCCGCTGATAGCTTCCCCTATAAACTGGGCCCTGATTGAGGTGTGGAAGGACGCGGGTATTCCGCTGGAGGCGGTGCTGCGCGGCATTGATGGCGCATTTGATAAATACGAGCGGCGACTATCCAAGGCACAGAAGATTAATAGTTTGGCGTATTGCGCCCAAGCAGTGCTGGTGGCCGCTGAAGAGATGAAAGAGGCGGCGGTAGGAGTGTCGCACAAAGCCGGTGACGACCATGCGGATCGAGGATTCCAAACCGCCGAAATCGCAGCTTTTCTAAAACGAAACGCGGCGCAGCTGGAATCCGCTGATTTGCCAGACGGAGTTGGAGTTTCAGGCCACGCGGTAGCGTCGGAGACGGCTACTACGTTATACAGACTTGCGGATGAAATTGACGCCAGCGGACTGTCTCCCCGGTTGGAAGATCTCGAGCGAAGATTGACGGTTCTGGAGGACAAAATGTTCGCAGTACTTCTGGCTGCCTCGCCTGATGAGCAAATCGTTACGATGCGCGCTGAAGCCGACCGTGAATTGTCGCCGTACCGCAGCAGGATGCCAGCGGCACAGATCCAACAGTTGCAGAAGCAATATCTGCATAAAAAATTACTGCAGAAATATAAGGCGCCGAGATTGAGCTTGTTCTATATGTGAGCGGAACTCACGTAGGGACAGACGCCCCTGCTGTCCAGTTGAGCGACACTCAACAGCATTCCAGGAACGAATCAATACAGTGGCTTGGCCGTCCCGGACGGGCGAGGACGCCCGTCTCTCCATGACTTAGAATCATTGCTTGCAACTGACAATCGAAAAGCTGATTTATGGGGGAGACGGGTTGGCGCGGCTCCCTGCCGACGATCAAGGCCGTGGCAAAGCCGTGTTTGTTCCGTTTGTCCTCGAAGGCGAGATGGTGGATATCTCACTCACCGAACAAAAGCCCGGCTTTGCGCGGGGAAATGCCGACGATATCTTGATGCCTTCGGCACACCGCATCGAACCGCGTTGTCCATACTTCATGCGCTGTGGAGGATGCCACTACCAGCACAGCAGCTACTCTCATCAGTTGGAAATCAAGGCGGCAATACTCCGCGAAAATCTTCGACGCATCGCGAAGTTGGAATTGGACGTCGAGCTTGCGATCCATCCATCCCCCGAATGGAATTACCGCAATCGCAGCCGCTTTACTGTTCGGTTCGAGCCGGAGTTTGGCTTGTGCTATCACAAGTTTAATTCGAACCAATTGCTTCCAGTCGAACAGTGCCCGATAAGTTCACCGCTCATCAATCAAGCTCTACGCGCCTTGTGGGAGATGGGCCGCGCAGGCGAGTTAGCGAAAGAGATTGGGGAGATCGAGCTTTTTGCCAATGCGGACGATACGAGCTTGCTGATTGAGGCTTATTGCGCAGAGGAAATCTCAAATAGCAGCATCGAAAAATGGGGGCATGATTGCCAGGGCCGAATGCCGGCAATTGCCGGAGTAGCCGCATTCAAGAATCGCGCCTCGAATAGCGCATCTCTGGAAAAGAAAAAGGAAGTTGCTTCAGTCGGCAAGAAACAGATCGAATATAAAACACTGAAAGGTTCGTATCGCGTCACTGCCGGATCGTTCTTTCAGGTGAATCGTCATCTCATTGGTGAGTTGGTGAATATCGTGACCGAAGGACATTCGGGAGACACGGTGCTCGATCTTTACGCCGGGGTCGGACTATTTTCCTCAGTTCTAAATCGGGATTTCCACCGGGTAATCGCCGTTGAGTCGTCACCGACTTCGTATTCAGACCTGCTATACAATTCCGCTCCGAATGTGAAAGCAGTTCATGCCATGACTGAGCAGTACTTGGAAAATGTGCCGGGAAAGCTCCGTCCGGATTTTGTGCTCGTAGATCCTCCGCGATCGGGGCTGAGCGCGAACGCACTGAGAGGTCTAGTCGCACTGAACGCGCCCAAGATTACGTACATATCGTGCGATCCCGCAACACTGGCTCGCGACTTGCGTGGATTACTTAACTCGGGATACCAATTGAAGCAAGCACATTTAATTGATCTTTTCCCTCAAACTTTCCACATCGAGAGCGCATTTCATTTAACCCGGTAGCCGCGCCCTCAAGGTTGTGAAGCAGTCAGCGAATGATGTGAATCTCTGATCTCCCAAACTCCTGCTTGTGTAATCAAGAGTCGCCCGCGCGCGCCGAGGCAGCCGCTGCTGTGGAGTGCGCTCGCATTTGCCGCCGGTCTGTTTATTGGAAACCATACTTGCCGTACGGAAGCTTGGTGGCTGGTCGCAGCAATAGTCTTCGGGGCGTCAGGAACATATTTCTTGCGCAGGAGGATTATTCCCGCGTTCGCCCTCATGTTGTGCCTGATGCTTGTCTGCGGGACATTGGTGATTCAGGTGGGCAGCCCTGAAAATCCTGCGCCGCCGGATCTTGCTCGATTCGCTAATGGCGATGAAGTCATGGTTACGGGGCATGTCATCAGGGAAGGAACCTGGCAGGAAAAAGATCTTGGCGAGGAGGTGCAAAAAATAGACGTAGAGACAGAGCAAATCGTGGACGAAGGGAGCGCTGCGCCTGTTCGTGCTGGACTGCGCATTTCTATTTTCAATCAGGACGTGCGCAAAAGGCCTGCCGATGCGAACATGACAGACATTTTCCGCTACGGCGAGCGGATACGCTTTCCCGTCAAACTTTCTCTGCCACGCAATTTTCGGGATCCAGGGGCATTTGATTATGTGGGCTACCTTGCCGAAAACGGAGTCAATGCCCTTGGATCAATCAAAGTCGGCGAGTTAGAAATTCTTCCGGGATTTTCTGGTAGTCGTTTTGAGCTTTGGCGAACCCGGCTGCACCGCAGCCTGATCGGCAAGATTCACACTCTCTGGCCCCCCGAACAAGCGGCGCTGATTGACACCATTATGCTTGGCGACGAGACCTTCATTGGAAAAGCCACACGTACGAATTTTCAGCGTACTGGTACCTACCACGTGTTAGTGGTCTCTGGTTTAAAGGTTGGAATACTGGCATTGGTAATGTTCTGGTTGCTGCGTAAGTTGCGCGTCAACGATTTCGTTGCCAGCGTCATTACTGTTTTCTCCGCCGTTTCTTACGCCGTGCTCACCGATGTTGGGACTCCGGTTTGGCGAGCGACGTTGATGCTGATCTTTTACCTGGTAGCAAGGCTGCTTTACCGCGAACGATCCATTCTTAATACCATTGGCGGAGCGGCACTCGTTCTGCTGATGGTTAATCCATCGCAATTGTTTGGGGCGAGCTTTCAGTTGAGTTTTCTATGTGTGCTTGTGATCGGTGGAATAGGCGCTCCGATACTCGAGCGCACTTCCAAGCAAGTGTCTCGAGCGTTGAGGAATCTTGATTCGACGACTTACGACTTGGCGCTATCTCCAAAATTGGTACAACTTCGCCTCGACCTGCGGATGATCGCCGCCCGGTTGAAGCGATTTCTTGGGGAAACAGTCACGTTACCGGCCATTGCGATCATGTGCCGCGGCATTGTCATAGTTGGCGATTTTGTTTTCATATCCGTGCTTCTACAGGCCGGATTTGTTTTGCCCATGGCGTTCTACTTTCATCGCGCGACCATTGTGTCGCTGCCCGCGAATATCGTCGTTGTGCCTTTGACCGAACTCATCATGGTTGCTGCGGGCGCCGCGATTTCGTTCGGCTATGTCTCGGCGGCTGTCGCGAAGCTTCCGGCATTCGTGACGGCGATTGCGCTGCGGGCCACGGGCGCAACGGTGCATTGGATGGGCAGCATGAAAATCGCCGACGCGCGCGTACCCACGCCAGAACTTTGGGTCGGCCTTGCCGCTTGTGGCGCGCTTGTCCTGGCTATGATTCTGGCACGCAGCCGTCCTCTGTTCCTGGCAGCAGGTTTGGCGGCCGTCGCCGCAACCGCTATTTGGATAAGCTTTGTCCCTCCCCGCCCCGAATTTCACGCGGGCGTGTTGGAGGTCACCGCAATTGATGTTGGCCAGGGAGATTCAATCCTGCTGGTTTTCCCCCAGGGGCGCACTTTGCTGATTGATGCCGGCGGTTTGCCTTCGTGGATGCATTCCGATCTCGATATTGGAGAAGACGTTGTCTCCCCGTACTTGTGGTCACGAGGAATATCGCGGCTCGACGTGGTAGCGATTACGCACGCTCATGCTGATCATCTCGGAGGGATGGCCGCGGTGCTCTCGAACTTCCATCCGCGCGAACTGTGGTTGGGAGTGGATTCACCTTCTCCAGAGTTGCAGAGGGTCGTTCAACTCGCCAAAGGTCTTCGCATCCCTGTGATTCTGCATTTTGCGGGGGAAGGCTTCGAGATGGGCGGCGCCAGTGTGCGCATACTCGCCCCGGTTGAGCGGCCAGACATTGAATTAGCACGCCCCAATGACACGTCACTAGTGATGAAGGTGAGTTATAAAGCGACATCGGCGCTACTGGAAGGCGATGCCGAACGAAAAGAAGAGAGCCTCGTATCGCAGGAAGAACCGCACGCTGATCTTCTAAAGGTTGCTCATCATGGCAGCGCGACCTCGACCGCAGCCGACTTCCTTGCCGCAGTGCATCCCCGTTTCGCGGTGATTTCGGTCGGAGCGCGCAACTTGTATGGTCATCCGCGAAAAGAGGTGCTGGACCGGCTGGCCGAAAGGAAAATTGGTACTTATCGTACGGACACGAATGGGGCAGTAAGCTTTTTCCTGGATGGCAAGAACGTCATCCCAGAGGTGTTGGATCGCCGCTGACGTCAACCTCGGCGGTGTCCTCTTCGGCTGCGGCCCGTCTTGATTCTTGAATGAGTTCTCGCGCCCTTTGCGCATCTTCCTCGCGCACCAAAATAACGGTGCCACCGACGCCGGGAAGAATATCTTGAGGCGCATCCAGCGATGTTAGATCCGATTGAATGCCTGCGGATTGCAGAAGTCCGTTCACAATCAATGCCTCGGATTCCTGTTCCGTGTCAAACACGCGAACCAGCGCCTTGTTAGGGCTGGGGCTCTCATCAACGGATGCTGGTCCTGCCGGAACGGAATCACTCTTAGGACGGTCTGCCATCATTCCTCCGATTGAATCTAGCGAACAACTTAGGATGCCAAATCATTGTGTTGGGAATTCTACCGCGCCCGGCGGAATATACCCAAATCGCCGTCTGTGGGACGTGTCAGATCTTGTAGCTCTCTGGGAATCTTACGAATGGAGGGCGGAAAGAGTGGCCTAGGTGATGAAAATGCCCGCGTGGCGCTGGTGGATGCTTATTATCTTCGTTGTTTTCTTTCCGATCATTTTGAAGCCTTGGTGGCTGGCTATTATTTCCGTCGCGATATTCGCGGCGATTGTTGCTCTCGGACTTCCGAGGAAAGATTCAAAGTAGCCCACTACGTCAGCCGAAGTTGCCTTTCCCAAGCTGGGACGGTGGCGTATAGTTACAAGCCAATACCGCAATCTGATTCTAAACGGAGAAAAATCATATGAGATTTGTACAACGGATGTGCTTTTCATTTCTCGTCATTGCGGCTCTAACGGGATTCGGAATTTCGCAGGATACCGGAGCCAAACAGGACATGAAAGACGCAGGCCACGAAACCAAGGATGCTGCGAAAGATACCGGCAGCGCGACTAAGAAAACAGCCAAGAAGACCGGTCATGCCGTAAAGCACACGTCCAAGAAGGTCACACACAAGGCTGCGCAGAAAACCGATGAAGGCGCGCAAAAAGTCGAAGACAAGACCGCACCCCAGTAAGTCCTGGGGGACACGCTCGGAACACGAAAATAAAAAGACTCTTGCTGACGCAAGAGTCTTTTTTTGGGAGAGGGCTATTTACAATAATTACTTTGCGGGAACTTGTTGATCCTGCCCTGCCGGAACTGCGGCTTCGGACGAGGCAAGCTGCTCAAGGTTATTTTTTAACAAGCTGATTTCGACGCGGCCGCCGCTTGAGTGTCGTGCCTTTGCATCCTGGTCAGCGGAGGCAACAGGGGCATTGCCCATACCAACCACATAAATGCGGTAAACCGGCACGTCGTGGTTCTCCACGAGGTAACGGACGACTGAATCGGCCATCTTTTGCGAAGTTGAGATCGCAGCCTGTCCTCTTCCTGAGGAGAAGCCCTGCACTTCGATAATGTAACCGTGCTGATCTTTTAAGGGCGTCGCCATATCATCAAGAGCCGACTTCGCGTTTTTGCTCAGGACGCTCTGTCCGGGGCGGAAGCGGATTTCGGTTTGATTCGATGCCTTGTATTGATCAATATTGCTGACTACTTGCTCCACATTTCCAATTCTAGTGTTGGCTTGCGTAGCGGTTTGCTGCGCAGCTTGCGCCCTGTTCCCAGCGTCAATAGCGTGCTGGTCGGCTTCATTGGCTTTTGCGGAGGCTAGTTGGATTCCTTGCTGGGCGCGGGAATCAGCGTCCTTAATGTTCTTGCTGTTATTAGCCGTGAGGTCATCCAGTTCGTTTAGGCGGTCACGGATCGGGCCAGTCTGCCGCTGCACATACTTCTTGCGGGCGAACGGATTGACGCGTCCCCAGAAACCTTCGCGGGCGGGCGGTTGTAACGGTTTCCCCGTGGCACTCATCTGGTCAGAAGTTTGAGTATTTTGAGATGGCTGAGCAGCCACCTGGTCTTGGGTTGTAGAGCCATTCTGCTGTGCTACTGCCGGCAAGCACATTGCACCGGCAACGAACAACACTACGAGGGCACGCTTTTTCATTTCGACTTCCTCCAAGTTGCGGGGTCAATACCCCGAGAATTCTGTCAAAGACGCCAAGGCCAGACAATTGTCCGCGACACGCTGGCGGAAAACTACGATACCTAAGATGCTGGTATCTATACATTCGTATAACAGGTCTGATGCCAAACCCTTACGAGCATAAGCCTAGTGTTCTCAATAGATTATAGACTACAAAAACGGTCTTCCAGCTTCTCCAGCGTAATTTTGGCGAAGCTGATATAAAAACTGCATTAACGCGAACCCTTTAGGAAACGTTTTCCAACACTTCGTTTTCAGCACTTCGTTTTTAGCACTTCAATAATTTGCTCTCCGTACAAGGCAGCCTTATATTCTCCGATGCCGTGAACGCGACGTAGTTCCGTTATTGATCTTGGCAGGACGCGGCAAATCTCTTCGAGAGACGTATCGTGCATCACCACAAAGGCTGGTACACCCTGCTGCTTCGCGGCCTCACGTCTCCATTGGCGCAGCTTTTCCCGTAACTCGGCTGCTATGGCGGGAGGCAATCCATGGGCTACTTGTGGAAGGGCCAATGCTATTTTGGAAGCGGCAGTTGCTTTCGACGCTTTGCGCTTTGGACTGCCGGCCGGAGCCAGCCATTCCGGTAAAGCGCCGCACATATCACAAGAGCCGCAAGTGTCCCATTTGGTGCGCTCGCCAAAGTGCGAACAAATATAACGGTGACGGCAACTTTTCGATTCGACGAAACGCCGGATCGTATGGTATCGCTCCCACGACCGCTCCTTCTCCGTTGGATCGCTTACTTGCTCAATAAAGTATGCCAGCAGTCCAGCGTCGCGCTTTTGCCACAGCAGAATGCAATTTGCTGGATCACCGTCACGGCCAGCGCGTCCGGCCTCCTGGTAATACTGTTCGATGGACTTCGGGAGAGACATATGGATGACTGCGCGAACGGTTGCCTTATTGATTCCCAATCCGAAAGCAATCGTTCCGACCAACACACGTACTTCGTCAGACATCCATTGCTCCTGAGTGCGCCGGCGTTCCTCCGCCTCCATTTTGCCGTGGTAAGCGACTGCCGGAATCCCCTCGCTCTTCAGGAAATTCACCGTTACCTTTACTCCGTCAATGGTCGGCGAATAGACGATGATGCTTCCCTCCGAATTTTCCTGCAGTGCGGCAACCAGCAGTTCCTGGTGTTCACCGCCAGTACACTCGCGGATCAGATAACGCAAGTTCGGCCGATGAAAGCTCGCGATGTATTTATCGGGATTGCGAAGTTGAAGCTGGCTCAGAATGTCGTGCCGCACCCGCTGGGTGGCGCTCGCAGTGAATGCCGCAATCGGACGATCGGGGAACGAGGTTCGCAAACGCTTTAGTTGACGGTATTCGGGACGAAATTCATGTCCCCACTCCGAGATGCAGTGAGCTTCGTCAACAGCAAAGAATGCGATCGGAACCTGCTGAAGCCAAGCCATTGTATCGGCGCGCGCCAGGCGTTCCGGTGAGAAGTATAAGAGGCGATATTCACCTTGCTGTGCTCTGGCGATCAATCCCACTTGCTGTTCAGCGGTGACCGAACTATTCAAAACAGCGGCTGGGATTCCCATTTGCGCCAGTTGCGCGGCCTGGTCCTGCATGAGTGCAATCAGAGGCGAGACGACGATCGCGGTCTTTCCGGAAAGTAGAGCCGGCAACTGATAGCAAAGAGATTTTCCACCCCCGGTTGGCATGACGACGCAAGTGTCATGGCCCTCCAGCAGGCTGCGTACAATGCGCTCCTGAAGCGGGCGAAAAGAATTGTATCCCCAATATTTGCGAAGCTCAGCTTCAAGGCCGCCGGGCGGGAGCATGGCTACAGTATAGGTCTGCCGTCAGCTGTCAAACACAAACGGCCACAGTTTCATTGAATAAGGCGGATGAGTTTGCCGGCCAGGTTGTTGGTTTGCAGGTGAATGTGCTGTGCGCTATACAAGAGGGAATTTGACTGCCGGGGCATTCTCAGCTTCCCGCTGAGAAACCTCCGACATTCGCGACGGTTAGCCGCAGGTACTTGTAGGGATTCACCGGGGTATCGTTAATGCGGACTTCGTAATGCAAATGAGGCCCGGTGCTGCGTCCGCTTAGTCCGACGTATCCGATCGTGTCGCCACGGCGGACATGTTGGCCGGTGACCACGGCGAAGTTCGACAAATGCCCGTAGCGCGTCGTGATTCCGTGGCCGTGACTAAGAACGATGGCTCGTCCGTATCCGCCCATGAAGTCAGCGAACTGTACCACTCCATCTGCCGGAGCTATGATGGCCTGCCCGTACGAGGAACCGATGTCCACCCCGCTATGGAATGCGCCTTCGCCGTTAAACGGATCAATACGTTCTCCGAAGGAACCAGTCACCGGACCCTCGACCGGCCAAAGATTCGGGGCCGCGTTCGCTCGAAGCCATTCCGTGGTGGTGGCATCGCGGGTAAGCCCCAGCGAAATGCCGGTGGTGGTTGCACCGCTGAGAGCCGAAGTTTTCAGCACATACAGGCGATCGAGCGAGGAGGTAACCTGCGCTTCCTGGATGTTCTTCGCATCGGAAGAACCTGCCATCAAACTGGGGTCGGACTTCAATCCATAAAGAGTGGAAACTTCGCTTGCCAGAGAGCCGAGCGAGGCCACTTGAACGTCTCTCTCCTGGGCCACCTTTTCGAGTGTCGAATAGCGTGTGGTAAGGGCCTCTTTTTGGGTGCGCAGCTCATTGTAGTGCGAGACCTTCAACAGCATTCGCGTGTACGAACTGGCAATGCCGGTAAGGCTTAAGATTCCGATGGCCATGCCCACAGTCAGCACGTAAAGGTAGTTGAGCGGAATCGGTATCTTCCGAAGCTGCCCATCTTCGCCCCGCGCGACAAAAAGAATGTAACAGCGCTTACTCAATAATTTCCTCTCTCGCTAATAATTGAATCCAGCTACCGGGCGGCGGCTCTCGACGGAAAGCCTTGCCCAATGTGGAACCTGGCCTAGTTCCCATTCCGGTAAAGATCGCGTCCTTACAAATTCACTGGCCAAAGGATTACCAAAGCAACGCTTTTTGCCGCAATCCAAACTGGATACAGCACTTAGCCCGGTAAACCAAGTCTGGGAGACTGATGGGCAAAGGTAACAAAGTAGATTCCCCGTGTCAACGAGGCTGGTAGACAAAAATTTGTTACCAAGGATGGGTAATCGGCCATGTCCGTTAGCTGGATTACTGCTATTGAAATGGCCGGACGAGTGTGCCGAAGCTGAACCCCTGCACTGATCGCAGTGTTTCAAAACGATGGAGAGACGGGCGTCCTCGCCCGTCCCGAAAGAAACTGGGTGTACCGTGCTGCCTCAATAGTTGTCGGATATCATTAGCTTGCCTTGCCACTTCCCGAGAAAGCCTTCATTCGCCGCGTACGCCTGCATGCTGGCTGGGCGCCGGGAATCATCGGCATTGGGGACGACTGTGCGTCTGTCCGCATCCCTGTGGGTCATGAGGCTCTCGTCACAACCGATTTCAGCCTCGAAGTCGTTCATTTCGTCCGGAAATTGCAGCCTGCGGCTTCGATTGGGCACCGATGTCTCCTGCGTGGTCTGAGTGATATTGCCGCCATGGGAGGTGTCCCGTTGGCTGCTTTCTTATCTCTGGCGCTGCCCGGGACGCTGACGCAAGCGTGGACCGACGAATTTCTGCGAGGGTTACTAGATCTCGCGAGAGCCTTCAAGGTCACCCTGGCGGGTGGCGATACGGCAAAATCTCCCGGGAAAATCCTAGCTGACATTGTTGTCCTCGGCTCTGTTCCGAAAGGAAAGGCGATTCTTCGTTCAGGTGCAAGGCCGGGGGATCGCATTTACGTAACCGGATCATTGGGAGGTGCGGCTACCACGCTGCGAATGCTGCTTAAGGGCCAAAAACGAAACATTCCGTCCGAAGACTTGGACAAGTACTCGTATCCAACCCCGCGGCTCGAAGTTGGACGCATCCTGCGCGAAAAGAGCTTGGCCTCGGCAATGATTGATATAAGCGACGGTCCCTCCACCGACCTTAGCCACCTCTGTCAAGAAAGTGGCGTTGGTGCGGAGATAAACGCGGATGCGGTCCCGCGTGCTCGTCATGGAAAGTTGCGAAGGGAAGTAGATATTCATTCAGCCTTGGACGGGGGCGAGGATTACGAACTCCTCTTCACGGCATCTGGCAGCAAGCGGGTACCAACGCTTATTGCGAATGTTCCAGTCACCGAAATCGGACGCATTGTTCGTGGTCGAGGGATGGTCTTGGCGAGCCATAATAAGTCCCAGAAATTGATCCCCAAAGGTTGGGAACACTTCCGGAAGTAACACTGAACAGAGCCTGCATCTGTATTGTCTCTACCCGCGTGCGCGGATCAGGGCTAAAGTAGAGATTATGAAGTTACCTCGTTTTCTATTGCTTCTAAGTTTCATGCTGCTTGTTCATCCGCAGAATTTTTGGGCTCAACAAAATGCTTCCAAACCGCAACCCCCTGATTCTGTAATTACCAATGACTTCGTGCAAAAGGAATTCGGCTTAAGTTGCAGCCTAATGGGAATTCCGCCGCTGGTGGCTGACCTCAATGGAGATGGCGTGGACGACATTGTGATTCCGGCGCGATGCAAGAATCCTATGGCGGACCAGGCAGACAAGGATTTTGTTGTCCTTGACCCGTATTACACTTTTTTTGGCTATGGAAATCCAAAAGTCACCACGGGATTCTCGACGGACATTCCAGAGGACCGCGCACTGGCGCTCCTTATCATTCACGGTTCGGGAAAGGAAGCTTGGCGCGCTACGACTCCGTCCGCGATTCCGGCGAAATTCGTAATCGTAAATTTGCCTTACAAAGGGGTCACCGTAAAGAAGTATCAGATCAGGAAAAAGAAGTTGATGGCCATATACGTCGAAGAAAAGGGAGCTGACCAAATGACCGCCGTACTTTTTTGGGATGGCAAGAAGTACCGCTACGAGCCCATGGGCTCGAGCATGGAATAGCGAGACTCGCGTAGGGACAGCCGGCCCCGGCTGTCCGGCGGAGCGAAGCTCCGCACTTAATTGCCACAATCCGACGCACTTCCTGCCGCTATAATCGTCCCGCCATGAATCTCGAACAGAAGTTGGCTGAACTCAAGAAGCGCAATCAACTCGCCGAAGATGGCGGAGGCGTCCAACGCCGTGAGCGGCAGCATAAAGAAGGCAAGATGTCTGCCCGTGAGCGCATCGAGTTCCTGCTCGATGATGGCACGTTCGAGGAAACCGATAAGCTCGTCACCCACCGCTCCACCGACTTCGGCATGGCCGAACAAAAATATTATGGCGACGGTTTCATCACCGGGTATGGACGCATAGATGGCAGGCTAATTTTTATTTTCGCGCAGGACTTTACTGTTTTCGGGGGATCGCTCTCCGAAGCTAATGCGGCGAAAATTGTGAAGATCATGGATCTTGCGGCGAAGATGGGCGCGCCGATGATTGGTTTGAACGACTCCGGCGGGGCGCGCATACAGGAGGGCGTCGTCTCGCTGGCAGGCTACGCCGATATTTTTCTCCGCAATACGCTTTACAGCGGCGTGATTCCTCAAATTTCCGCGATCATGGGGCCGTGCGCCGGCGGAGCCGTTTATTCGCCCGCCATTACTGATTTCATCCTGATGGTGGACAAGACTTCGTACATGTTCATCACCGGTCCGGATGTGATCAAGACGGTCACCCACGAAGACGTAACCAAAGAAGAGCTTGGCGGCGCGACCACTCACAACGAAGTTTCAGGCGTGGCACACTTCATGGCCCACGATGACGAAGAATGCCTGGCGATGGTGCGCGAGTTGCTCAGTTTTCTGCCATCGAACAATCTCGACGACCCGCCGCGAAAACCTTGCACCGATCCCATTGATCGCGCTGATGCCGCTCTGGACAGCATTGTTCCCGAGCAATCCAATCTTCCGTATGACATGAAAGACGTGATTCACCGCGTCGCGGACGATGGCTATTTCTTCGAAGTGCATGAATACTACGCGAAGAATATCGTCGTGGGATTTGCGCGGCTAAACGGGCAACCCGTTGGAATCGTGGCCAATCAGCCGGCCATGCTTGCCGGAACGCTCGACATCAACGCGTCGGTCAAAGGCGCACGGTTCGTTCGCTTCTGCGACTGTTTCAATATTCCTCTGATTACTTTTGAAGACGTTCCGGGATTTCTGCCGGGAGCGAATCAAGAGTACGGAGGAATTATCAAGCACGGCGCGAAGCTGCTTTTTGCATTCGCCGAAGCCACGGTACCCAAAATAACGGTAATCACTCGCAAAGCCTACGGCGGAGCGTATTGCGTAATGGCGTCAAAGCATATCCGCACGGATGTGAACTACGCATGGCCGACCGCAGAAATCGCGGTCATGGGCCCAGAAGGCGCGGTGGACATCGTCTACAGGCGCGATTTGGACGCGGCCGCCAACCGCGACGACCTACGCGCTACCAAAATCGAAGAATTCCGCGAGCGCTTCGCCAATCCCTACGTAGCCGCCGAGCGCGGATATGTGGACGCGGTGATCCAGCCACGGGACACACGAAAAAAGCTGATTCAGGCACTGGCCATGCTGGAAACAAAGCGGGAAAAGAATCCGCCTAAGAAGCACGGGAATATTCCGCTGTAATGCACGCGTGAGAAAACCGGCAGAAAGAGTTCGCTTTTCCGAAGAAGATAGCGGAAGCCGAGATCCATGACGGACGTGGAGCACATAAACTGACTGATCGGCCACTACGAACAAGAGACGATATGTGCCCCGATTTCCCGTGCCAAAAAGTAACTGACGGATGGGTTTGCCAAATGAAAGACTCTGCGGAGCTAACGGGCAACGCTCTGGATGGCGGTCCAGACTATCAACCGCTCGCTCGGCGCGATCCAGCCAATCATCGGCTGCGTGCGGTGCCTGCTTAAAGATGTGCGCATGAATTGTTCTGAGATTGTGCTTTGCTCTGGGAGTAAGGACGACGAGGTAGCTCATTTCCTCGATCGCGTCTCACGCCTTATCTCGTCGAAAACCTCTTTGCCGGGTTGACCCAGGCCCCGCTCGGCCTCCAGAAGTCCCTGACGGATGTTTGCAATCGCGTCAAGATGATCGGCCACGTGCTGGTAGTCCCTGGCATCGAGCAACACAGCTTCCGCTTTGCCATTTATAGTGAGCACCAGCGGCCGTCCAGTCTTCTTCATACGCTTCATTAGCCCGGAGGAATTGCGCTTGAACGTAGTCAACGAATGAATGTCCTGGGTCACATCAATCATGATGCTATCGTAGCATTTTATTAGCATTTAAAATGGTGTCTTTTTTGGTAACGAGGCCTGAAAATGAGATGCCAATAAAACCTCCGGAGAAGAACAGAGACTAGTTGCGGCCAGTAGCGTCTTAGGTACTCTGGGAACCAAAGGAATCCGGGCGAATCAATCGCGTCGTAAGATTAGGTGTTGTGACTAAGGACAATGTGGTGACGGTCGCCTATGATGGTCAGGTATTTCAGGACATCGGCAGTTGGGCGGTGGAGAAGCACGGCTCGGTCTCGTTGTACGCGAGGCTCTTCGCCTCCGGGATGAAGGCAAAGTGGGATACGAGAGTGTACGTGGAACTCTACGCAGGCGCGGGTTACGGCAAGATCAGGGGGACGACAAAGATAATCGCCGGCTCGCCAATTCGGGCGCTAACGCTGGAAGATCCATTTGACAAATATATTTTTTGCGAAAAGAACAATGAGTTTCTCGAAGCCCTGAAAGTTCGCGTGCATCGCCATGCGCCTACCGCAGATGTTTGCTATGTACGGGGCGACTGCAACGAACAAATCGGGGAAATCTTGGATGCAATTCCGCGAGGGTCATCGCAAAATAGGGTCCTTACACTTTGTTTTGTCGACCCGACCGACATTGGCGTCAAATTCGAAACGATTCGCAAACTTTCAGGTCGTTACATGGATTTCCTTGTCTTATTGGCCTTGTACATGGATGCAAATAGAAACATTGATAACTATGTTAAGGACGACGCGATAAAGATTGATGAGTTTCTCGGATCACTCAATTGGCGCGAGAAATGGAAGACCCGGCAGCTAGACGGCACTCCCTTCCCTCGATTTTTGGCGGAGGAGTTTTCGAACAGCATGGGTACGCTAACCTATCAGCCGCAGCCTTTCTACAAGATGAAGCAAGTCTTGCTCCCAGAAAAGAACTATCCCTTGTATCGGCTGGCGCTATTTTCTCGAAATCCCCGCGCATACGAATTTTGGGATCAAGTGTTGAAGTACAGTACTGACCAGACCAAGTTTTCTTGGGACTGACTTTTGTCACTCAACTCCCATATCGAATGGACCGATGCTACCTGGAATCCTGTACGGGGCTGCACCAAGATCAGTCCCGGTTGCAAACACTGCTATGCCGAAACGTTCGCAGAGCGCTTTCGCGGAGTGAAGGGACATCCTTATGAACAAGGCTTCGACCTTCGCATTGTTCCTGAAAAGCTGACGGAGCCTTTTGCCTGGCGCTCTCCCAAGCTCGTCTTCGTCAATTCGATGAGCGACTTATTCCAGCCGGGAGTTTCCGACAAGTACGTCGAGGCTGTGTCACAAGTGATGGTCAAGGCCAACTGGCATACCTATCAGGTGCTAACAAAACGGTCAGAGCGGCTGCGAGACCTTTTGCAAGGCGGACTTCGTTTTGCGTCGCGTCAAAATAACATTTGGTGGGGCGTGAGCGTCGAAGACAGAAAATACGGCCTGCCTCGAATAGATCATTTACGAAGCGCTCCTGCCGCCGTTCGTTTCCTGTCCGTAGAGCCATTGTTGGAAGATTTGGGAGAAATAAATCTTTCCGGCATTAACTGGGTCATTGTGGGTGGGGAAAGCGGCGCTGGTGCCCGCCCGATAAAAAAAGAATGGGTCATTTCCATTCGAGAGCAATGCAAAGCCTACGGCGTTCCATTTTTCTTCAAACAATGGGGCGGTGTGCGGAAGACGAAAAATGGAAGGTTATTGGAAGGCCGAACTTACAACGAATATCCTTTTCGTTACGCGATGGACGTCCCCGACAAGTCGAACTGCGCCGCCTTTGCGAAGAATTTTCTCGATGCTTTCCGTGGGATCACCCGCCAGAGTTCGCTGGTGCGAGTGAGCTAGAACAGATTTGACCAGTATTCAGCTCGAAATTCAGTCTTAACCTATGAGGGGTCATCCTGAGCCTGCGAAGGATCTTGCGTGGAGCGGATGGGGCTTGGCCTGCGGTTTTGCTGGTAACGCGCGAGATCCTTCGGCACTAAAGTGCCTCAGGATGACGTCGGTATCTAAAATTACTCAATTACTTGCGGATTCGTACTGCTACGTTACGATTTGCCTGCCTGCGGTAAAATGCCTCGTCCCTCCGAGGTCTCTGATGAAGCGATATTTTCTTCTCGCCATCCTCCGTGCGCTGGTTCTACCCGCCGTAACTCTCGCACAAGACCCCTCTAACTGGCTTTCCTCCCTCCCGCAAGCAAAGGACTACGTGCAGCACCGGTCGTCCAGCTATGACCGCAGCGGCGGCAATGCCGACGCGCGCCAGATTGCTGCGGGAGAGACGTTAATCCTGCTCGATGAAGCTGGACCCGGCCTCGTCAGCCACGTTTGGGTCACGATTGCCAGCAATGATCCGCATCATTTAAAGGCGCTGGTGCTGCGCATGTACTGGGACGGCGAGCCTACGCCGAGCGTAGAAGCGCCAATCGGCGACTTCTTCGGCCTGGGACTGGGCGATTATTTTCTGTATCAATCCATTCCGCTGGCCGTCGGCTCCGACAAGGCATTGAACTGCTTTTTCCCCATGCCCTTTCAGAAACATGCACGCATCACTGTGACCAATGAAGGCACGCAGAAGGTCAACGCTTTCTATTTCAACATTGACCACCGCGTATATCCCAAGGCGTTGCCTGACGACACGCTGTACTTCCATGCGCAATATCGCCAGGCCGCGCCAGCCCAGGGTTGGACGAACCACTGGAAGTCAGACGGCGACCCTCTGGTAAACGACAAGAAAAACTTAAACGGCGACGGCAACTATGTCTGGATGGAAGCCATCGGGCGGGGACACTTCGCGGGCGTCACAATGTCCGTGCTGCAAAACCAGGACAGCTGGTGGGGCGAGGGCGACGACATGTTCTTCGTGGATGGCGAGAAAATGCCTTCCATTAACGGAACCGGCTCGGAAGATTATTTTCTCGGCGCGTGGGATTTCGGCAACCACGCGTTTTCCTATGGCTTGTTCGGGGCGCCTGTAGTAGGGCAGGAAGTCGCCGGCGGCCGATGGTCGCTCTACCGCTTCCATCTGGATTCGCCTATCACATTTACCAAGTCGTTACGCGCGACGATCGAGCATGGTCACGCCAACCATCGCTCTGACAATTATTTCTCCGTCGCTTATTGGTATCAAACGGAACCACACGCAGCCTTTCCTGCGCTGCCCCCTCTCGAACAGCGAATTCCACGGATCTATCCCGTCGGCGGTCCCGGCAATGCGGGAAAATAAGCAAATTTAGCTCTTGTCATTCCGACGAGCGCAGCGACGAGGAATCTGCTTCTTGCCGCTGCCTTGAAAAAGCCGTTGCCTTCGCAATTGCCCGGCTGGCTGAGCGCGTACAATACTCAGCGTTCCCTGAAAAATAAACGAAGACACAACTTGAATAAGTGAAAACCAGAAATCTCTCCCGCCGCGATTTTATTCAGATGACGGCATTGTCCGTCGGCGCTTTTCGGCTGGGCGCGTCCGGCGCAGCGCAGTCTGGTGGCAATGCGACGATTTGCCTGGTTGCAGACCCCTCAGACTTGGCCGTGTCGCCAGCTCCCGCAACTTGGGCCATTCGAGAATTGACCCGTACCATCGAAGAACACGGCATGAGCGTTCGGCAGTTCAATACCCTGGATCAATGTCCGCCGTCCAGTTTCTGTTTGATGGTCGGTAGTCATAACACTCCTCCTGTTTCGAAAATCCTCAAGGATGCGAATATCTCAGTATCAAATGCGCCGGAGTGCCTCGCCCTGGTGCCTTCCACGCACAAGGGCAGCCCGATGCTGCTGGCATGTGGCAGCGATGCGCGGGGAGTGATGTATGCAGTTCTTGAATTAGCGGACCGGATAAAGTACTCGGACGATCCGATTCAGGCGTTGAAGACGCAGGCGCCAGTAGCCGAGCAGCCTTTCAATCAGGTTCGAAGCGTGGCACGTTTATTTGTCAGCGATGTCGAAGATAAGCCCTGGTTCTACGACCGTGAGATGTGGCCAGCTTATTTTTCGATGCTGGCATCGCAGCGTTTCAACCGTTTCCATCTCGCATTGGGCATCGGCTACGACTCGTTGGAGAGCGTTGCCGATGCGTACTTTCTTTTCGCTTATCCGTTTTTACTTTCTGTGCCGGGCTATGAGGTGAAGGCTACTAACTTGCCGGAAGCGGAACGAGATCAAAATCTGGAGATGTTGCAATTCATCAGCCAGCAAGCGGTTGCACACGGCATTGATTTCCAGTTGGGTATTTGGACTCACGGATACGAATGGGGTCCGGAAAGTTCGAAGGCGAATTATGTAATCGAAGGTCTGACGCCCGCGAATCATGCTGCGTATTGCCGTGACGCACTGACTGCGTTGTTGAGAGCATGTCCCGATATCAGTGGCGTGACGCTGCGGACTCACGCGGAGAGCGGCGTGCGCGAAGGAAGCTATTCATTCTGGAAAACCGTGTTCGAAGGCGTGCCGCGATCTGGCCGCAAGATCGAGATCGATCTGCATACCAAGGGCTTGGACCAATCAATCATTGATGAGGCTCTTGCTACTCACATGCCGGTAAAACTCTCGCCAAAATACTGGGCCGAGCATATGGGGTTGCCTTACCATCAGGCGGCGATCCGCGACTTGGAAATGCCACGGAAAGATCTCAAGCACGACGATTTCTCCGCCCTCAGCACCGGATCAAGAATTTTTACCCGTTACGGCTATGCGGATTTCTTGAAGCGGGATCGTCCTTACAGTGTGATGTATCGTGTCTGGCCCGGCACCCACAGGTTCCTGCTGTGGGGCGATCCGATCTCGACCGCCGCTCACGCCCATGCCTTTCGTTTTTGCGGAGGTGCGGGAGCGGAATTGCTCGAGCCGCTATCTTTCAAAGGCCGCCGCGGATCGGGTTTACCTGGCGGGCGCTGCGCCTACGCTGACAAATCTTTGAATCCCCATTGGGATTGGGAAAAATATCTCTACACTTACCGCATCTGGGGACGTCTCCTTTACAACCCGCATGCGGATTCGGATGTTTGGCAGCGATATCTTCGCAAGCAATTTGGAGACAGCGCGCCCGCTATCGAGGCCGCATTAGGCAGTGCAACCCGAATCCTACCGCTTGTCACCACGGCGCACCTACCCTCAGCCGCGAACGATACTTTTGGCCCCGAGTTCTATACCAACCAACCCATCGTTGACGCGGACGAACCGCAGCCTTATGGCGACACTCCCGCGCCGAAAGTATTTGGGAATGTCAGCCCATTGGATCCGCAAATGTTCTGTCGCGTCAGCGATTTCGTGGACGAGTTGCTCAAGGGCGAAAGCTCCGGCAAATATTCTCCCGTTGAAGTCGCGCAATGGTTGGAAGACCTGGCGCAAGATGCGGACAGGCGGTTGAGTGAAGCGGTGGGCAACGCGAATGGTCAAGCTGCAATAAACGCAAGTCCAGAATTCCGCAGAGCGGTGGTTGATCTAAAAATTCACATCGGCTTGGGACGTTTTTTTGCCGCAGAACTTCGCAGCGGCACGCTCTATGCGATTCATGAGAATTCGGGGGATGGTGCGGCACTCGAAGAAGCATTGAAACAATATCGCCGAGCGCGGGAAATCTGGTCGCAATTTGCCGAAGGGACGAAGGGTATTTACGCTTCCGACATGACATTTGGGCCGCTGCCACGCATGCGCGGCAACTGGCTCGACCGCTTGCCCGCCATGGATGGCGACATTGCTCTGATGGCCAAGCGGCTTGAGTCGCTTCCGGCAAGTCAGGCGCAAACTGCGCGAGTCCGGTCGGCAATCCAGGAAGCACTGGGACGGCCACTGCGGGGTTCCGTGGCATGCTCCCATACGCCTTCTCCACGATTTCTGCCAGGGAAGGATTTGGAGATTCTTCTCGTGATCAAACAATCAGCCCAGCAAATTTCTGTGCGCTTACATTATCGGCATGTAAATCAGGCCGAGCGTTACGAGGTGGCGGAAATACCAGGACACGGTGTGTATCGAACAGTTATTCCGGCGAGCTACACCGCTTCAAAATATTCCATTCAATATTACTTCGAGTTGAGAGAAGGACCGGGAAAGGCCCGGCTCTATCCGGGCTTCGACGCGGACCTCACGAACCAGCCCTACTTCGCGGTGCCGAAGACGATGTAGTCGTCAGGAAGTAGCAAATACTCATGATTGTGTTCAGGGTACAGCGAAGCGTACCCTGTCGGCGGTTAGTGCATGGTCTTCCGGATGTATTCGTGGACCATTTCACGGCGGGGAGGTGTCCGAGGTGCGACAAGGAACGTCTTGGAAGTGGCCTCACTATTATTGGAATTTGTGCAAGGACTTCGGCAGAGAATGCTATCGAACATGGAGGCAGGAATTGCTCGCCTCCGCGATAGTCATCTTTGTGACCTTAGCACTTACAGGTGGGTGGAAAGATTTTCGGACTGCGATGCTTGCCACCGCCTGCACGTTAGGACTGTTCGCCATCTGGCACCTAGTGCGAGTCCCCTGGTTGCTCCATCAGTCCGTGCATGGATCTGAAGCATCCCACCCTGGAATCTTAGCGGGGATATTCGGAATCGCCATCCTCGCCGGAATATTTATCGGCGGGTATGAATTAGCCGTATCTATGTGGACGCTGAGACCACTTGGCACAATCGAGGCCCCGATGAGATCTCCGTCGGTCCCTGCCTTGGAACAACGACGAGTGGTGACCGTGCAAGGGCCATGCAAGCTGACTGCAGAGCAAGTTAATCCAGCGCGCCTTCCGCAATCATGTCCCGACTCGCCGCCTCCAACCTTGCGGGATCGGGTCCTGGCGGTCAATACACATCTCACGGAAGGAGATCGTAATAGGTTTTCAAACGCACTCTCAGAATTTGAGGAATCGCTGAACGGGGGAGAGTCTTTTTTTTTAAAAGGTCAGCAAGGAAGGGTCCGCTCTAGCACGAGACTCCCAAGATGGAACAATTGCGAGAAATGCTCAAGCGCACCAAAACACTCTGGCCGACTTAACGGCAGAGGGACAGAAGTACCAGAAAGCGTTCCCAGCTTTGCGAATCAAATGGAATATGTTTCGTGACCAGACGGAATACATTTTCGGGGAGAATCCAGACAACGATGGGCCATACGCCTTAGTCAATGCGACGGAAGGTTACCGCTACTATTTGGACTGGTGGAATGTCATCCAAAATAAAGACCAAAAGCCGATTTGGAATCTCTTGAGTGTTGAGCAGAATGAATTTCAGGTTCGCTTAAATACTTTCGGCAAATGGCAAAGAGGGTGTATGGATCGCCTTACCGAGATGCGAAACTCAATTCGCTAAACGACTCAAGAGGGCGACCGGAACATATCGCAACGAGAAGGGTCTCAGGTTCGCCGATTCGTAGGGAAGGGAAAAATCGCTAAAAATTAAGAGTCCCGAGGTGGTGTTGAACGTATTCGTCTCGGCCAGTAGCTCGCGTTAGACCCTTGCCGACCTGCTGCTGTTGCTGCCTTACGGCTGCGACAGGCGATCGTCACTCGGGCTCCGGGCTTACCGCCAACCGGAAAAACTTGTTCAACGCCTCGGGACTCTATCTTGCCTCTGACATGGTGTTCCTGTTCGCCTCAACCAGCGCTCAGCTATTAGACCCTCGCTGACCCTCTCTGCTCCATCTTGCGATGGTGCTGAGTGATCTCGCTTGAGTCCCGGACATCGCACCAACCGGGTAAACTTAGAACGTGTCAAAGAACGATTATGTTTTTACTCCTTCTATTTTTAGAGTCAACGAAAAATGCGACGTTTTATCTTGCTTTGATTCAATCGAGTGCAGCCTCTCCACAAGCCTGTGACCGGAATTAGTGCATGTCGTTACGTCAGCCTTGATTCCGCAGCGAAGTCAGTGCAGATTGGCGGACGAGTTCGCGGAGAAGGTGAACTGTGAACCGAAGGCTGCCATGTGCAAAAAGCGTTTGCGCCCAGTGTTTGCAACCTCAGCGAGACAATTATTTTCTTGCCGACCGTCTCAAATCTCTCTTGCTATCTCTCTGGGGCGGCGGGATTGGATATTCGTGATCCTCATCGTAGAACCGTCTCGGACCGTGATCGGATTTTGCATTCGGGATAGGGCTTTCCCGTTTGGAACTGACCCTTCTTCCGTTTTCTTCGGCGACTAACGGAGACGGCGTCGTATATATCGCCTCGTTAAAAACAGTTCCGGTGGGCGGATACGCGACCGCGAATACTCCGAAGGCTTTGCCATTTGCAAAGGAAGTGGAAATGTAATCGGCCACCATGAGTCCGGAAAACGTGTTTGGTAGCCAGGTAAGACTCATACCGCCAACCAATTGGGTCGGGGCACTCCAAGTCTCGCCGGCATCCTGCGAAGAGACGTAACCGAGTCCAAGGCTGCAAGTGGTCCCGCAATTCGAGACGGGATAAAAATAGTAAGTCAACGTCAAGTGAGCGCTGGCGCCGGAGGTTGTGGGATTAACACCTAATCCAGGAATGAAATGATCCACCGTGCTTGTAGCTGCATCAATCGGCACGCGCGCTGGATTGGTCCAGGTAACTCCATCCGTCGAAGTGCTGAGTACCAGATCGTTGGACGCACAATTAGTCCGGAAGCGGCAATCCTGCCAGATCACATAAACCGTGCCCGTAGCGTCGAGTTGAGCGGAAGGCAATGCGGAGGTGCGCAGATTGCCGGCTACCTGATGATCGGTGACCGGAGAGACCGTGACTGGAGCGCTCCAACTACCGCCGCCATCGGTAGAAGTAAATGCAGTGATGATCTCGGAATTGTCCGAAATTCCAAGAATCGGAACGACCACGATTCCGTTGGGCTGAACCAACGGAACTCCCCCAATACCCTGCGCCGAATTGGCTGTGTTCTGGGCGGAGCTCCAGGTAAGCCCTCCATCTTTGGATGTGCTCATTTCAATGATGTCCTGATTCGAAGGATCATCCCATTCCACATAACAATGACCGTAGAAGGGGCTGGCGGGCGTATTGTCGCAGACGATCCAATTCTTATCGGTGTCTCCATTCGTGCTGACGGCGATTGGATTTCCCCAATTAATGCCGTCTGGCGAGCGGTTTACGAGCACCTGAGCCGTAGCATTGATTCCAAGCGATGAGATCATCCACACCGCATGGGCGGCGTCGAAGGCGACCACCGCGTCACTGGCTGCGCTAAACGAGCCTCCTCCCTGGAAGGTTGTGATCCCTGGAAGATAACCGCTGTTCCACGTCGTTCCCGCGTCGGTAGAAGTTGCGAATCCAATGTCAGCCCCGCCGCCGCTCGAAATCCGCCCTACCTGAAACGCGGTTACCATGGTCGAGCCAAAAGCATACAAACCGGGCTCGACTTCGGTGGCGTGCTGGCTGGTGGTGTTCGTAAACGTATCCTGGCTGAGCCTGGTTAGCGTGACGGTTTGAAAGTTATTTGACGGCGGCGTGGTGGTGGTTTCTGAAGGCGTGCTGGAACCGCAGCCCAGCATCAAAGGCAGAACTAAAAGAAACAAACTCGCGTGTCTAAATTCAGCTCGAGAACGATGGCAATTTTTCATATGAAATCATGCAGCCCCAGACGCCCTCGTCTGGAGGTGAGCGCCAGTTCACGGAGTCGCGGAGTTTGCGCTCCGCCGGGCAGGTGAAGACACCCGCCCTACACGTGCGGGATGACGACCATTTTGCCGAAGCTAAATTGAGACCCTGAGCCAAGTCAATCAAAGAATTCCATTTTGTCCCTGCTACGATAACCACGTGCATTCGTCACTTGAAGTGCGCGGCTTGACCGTCGAGTTTCCAGTTCGCGGAACAGCATCGTCTGGCCGCCTGTCCACCGCGGTTCGAGAGCTCAGTTTCGAGATCGCTCCCGGAGAGGTCCTCGGTCTAGTCGGCGAATCCGGCTCCGGGAAGTCTGTCACTTCTTTAGCTTTGATGCGGTTGCTGCCGCCCAGCGCCCGGGTGAGCGGTCACATTATTTTTCGCGTTCTTCCAAATCAGGATCAGCGCGACCTGCTTCAATTATCCGAAGACAACATGCGGCAATTGCGCGGAACCCAAATTGCGATGATTTTTCAGGAACCAACCACGGCGCTGAATCCTGTGATGCGGGTTGGAGACCAGATCGCGGAGGCCGTCCGTGCGCATAACAAGGTCACGAAAAAGGAAGCATGGGATCGTGCCGTAAGCGCAATGGATGACGTTGCCATCGCCGATGCAGGCCGGCGCGCCCGCGATTATCCTCATCAACTTTCTGGAGGAATGCGGCAACGTGTCATGATTGCGATGGCCATCGTCAACCGACCCCAATTGTTAATTGCCGACGAACCCACCACTGCTCTCGATGTCACTATTCAAGCGCAAATCCTTGAGCTGCTGGCGAACCTGCGAAAAAAGTTTGGACTTACAATGCTTTTCATTTCGCACGATCTGGCTGTCGTCTCTCAAGTCGCGGATCGCGTTGCCGTGATGTACGCGGGAAGCCTCGTCGAAATGGGATCGAAAGCCGACATTTTTCGCGCCCCCGCGCATCCTTATACTCGCGGACTCTTGAGCGCAGTGCCGACTCTGACAACCGATCGCAATTCTGCCTTGCGAACCATTGAAGGAACAGTGCCATCCGCCGACAGCATTTCGGTAGCCTGCGGATTCGAGCCGCGATGTACTTTTCGGATTCCGGTCTGCGCCCAAAAGTTCCCACCGCTGGTAGAAGTCGGCGCCGGTCATTGGGCTAGGTGCCCGGTCGTGAATCGGAGTCCCGGCGTCTAGTCGCGTGAACGCTTGCCAGCGTGGGCACTTCCTCCGCACAAACAACATTCCATCCACTACAATTTGGGCACTCGACCGGCAAATTCTCCTGCGGCAGGAATGAAAGCCCCACGACAAAGAGGAGTCTCAATGCTCCGTGCTCTACGCATCGCATTTATGATCGTGCTGATTTCCCAAGTAGGCCCGGCGGTGGCTCAAGCGCCATCCGCGCCAGCACGCGCTGCGAGACCGGCTCCGCCCACGCGCGATCCCAACACGCCCGGTTACGTCGCGGCCAGGGAACTACCAGACGGCACGAATGCTCCGGCGGACGCCGATGGAAACTTTATTATCGGACCCACCCATAACCCGGCGCCGGAGACGTCAGTGCAGCCAGGCGTTCCGCAGGGAACGGTGTTTGAGTTCGCCATGAATTCTGCTGACAGTAAAATTTATCCTGGCATCGCAAGAGAGCCTGGTACCTTCGGCACGGTTGATCCCGCAGACCCCGGCAAGTTAATTGTGACGACGAGCCACCCCGCTCCCTATACTCGGCGCGTGACAGTTTACGTCCCCAAACAATACGTACCCGGCACCGTCGCTCCATTCATAGTCGGAACGGACGGACCCGACCACGGTCTTTTCACTGCGTTGGATAACCTGATCGCAGAGCACAAGGTGCCTGTGATGGTCGCCATCTCGATTAGCAATGGGGGCGGCGATGCGCAGGGCAGCGAACGCGGCCTAGAATACGACACTATGTCAGGAGTGTATGCGGAGTTCGTGGAGAAAGATGTGCTGCCGCTCGTGGAATCGCAATATCATGTGAAGCTGACGAAAGATCCCGAGGGCCGAGCCACCATGGGTGGAAGTTCCGGCGGCTCTTGCGCATTGATTATGGCTTGGTATCGCCCTGATCTGTATCGTCGCGTTCTCACATATTCCGGCACCTATGTCAACCAGCAATGGCCCTATAACCCGCAGACCCCGCACGGCGCATGGGAATTCCATGAACACCTGATCCCGGATAATCCGGCCAAGCCCTTGCGAATCTGGATGGAGGTAGGCGACCGGGACCTTTTCAATCCCAATATTATGGACGACCACATGCACGATTGGGTCGTCGCGAACGTGAACATGGCGAAAGTATTGGCTGCGAAGGGTTATCACTACCAATTCGTGTTCGCCCTCAATGCCGGGCACGTGGACCGGGCGGTAAAACAACAGACTCTACCCGAGGCTCTCCAATACATCTGGCAGGGCTATCCCATCGCGGGACGAAATTGAGGAATGCGAGCAGACTTCCTTAGCGCATCATGACCGTCGTATCATGAAGTGCAAATGGCTTTCCCGATTAAAATCTGCGCCGTCTGCGCGGAAGAGTTCGAGCTGAAGCCGGATAAGCCCGGTTTTGCAAACCGCTGCCCTGAGTGCAGCATGCCGGAAGCAACCGTCCCCGAAACCGGGCGGCGCATGGACGCCGATGAGCGCAAGACGGTGCGTGAAGCGAACGAGGCCCGGAGGCAAGCGATGCGCAATCTCCTGTACCGCAAGGACAGCTAATGACTCAGATCATTTTTCCTCATTTCCAAGATTGTGTGCTTGACTCAAGGGAAAGCGGAGCGTACCTGTCGAGTGTATGGTCTCACGATACATTCGTGGATCACTCGAGACGCTGAGGGTCGTTATGGCGTTGTGGGAAGGCGGGCAGGTTTTCAGAGATCGTCCGGAGTCAGGCCAGTATGCTTAGCGATTCTAGCCAACATTCTGGGTCCGATTTCGTCTCCATCATGAAAGGCCCAAGTGTAATCAGGATATCCGAGACGGCGAAGTTTTTTGTGCGAACCGCGTTGAGACAGTACGCACCATCCTATTCGGAGAAGTGCCTTGCAAACGACGCTGGCCCTGGTGCTGGGCCACTTGCTCACGCGATGGCACGAACCAAATTGATCGTCTTCGGCGGCTCGTCTTTGGATTGTTCCACGTCATCAGCGACGGCCCGAAGCGCAATTGCGTACGCTTTGACGGCTGCTTCCTGTCGCGTAGCGCCATACGCCATTGCGCCAGGAATTTCAGGAATTTCGGCTATCCAGCGGCCATCCGTCTCGCGTTCTGTTTGTATGCTGAATCGCAAGTCTCGGCTCCTTGTGCCTTGCGCCGGTTTGCGCGGTGAGGTCTTCACAGTAATAGGATGCAATATAAATAGGTTTGCTGCACGTAACCTAAGTCACGAGAGAGCGGAAGCAGCACGGAGAAGAATACCCGATTTACCAGCATCATCTGCATTAAAGTTTTGAGGAAGTATCTGTGCGGCTGTTAATTGTTTGTATTCGAGATTTTCAGAGGCAATTACTGAAGCGCGGTATCTCGAATATTCGCGGCATTGATCGTCAGTGCCGCACCGATGCCATGATGCGTCCTGTTCTAATCCGGTACGCCGTTCTACTTCCTTTGATTCTTTGCGCATTTGCTGACGGCGTCTGCTCAGCTCAGATCATCGGACGTTGGCGGTCGCTCGAACCTTCTAAGGGCGGGATTGGCGCAATGTATGAGTTTCACGCCAATGGGGCGGTTGATTTCAGTCCCGGTGCGGTTGTCGAAATGCCCTGGCGCATCGAGAATGATCAGCTCATAGTTCCGTCTGACACCGTTGGCGGCCCTGAGCAGAAGGAGACGATCAAGTGGCTGGGTGACAACAAAGTGCATTTCGCGTCGGGCGATGCTTCGGGATTCGAACTTACACGTATCGGGCAGCGCAGCGATGCCGCCGATACAATCATCGGTGAGTGGGTTGGAACGCGCCAGACGGATGGCCGCAAGATGGAGATGCGGTGGTTCTTTTACCCGGATGGGAAGAGTCTGTTGCTGATTGCCTTTCTGACTCAACACGGGCTTTACACAATTACTAATTCGACGCTCCATATTGCAATGCCTGGCGCCAAACCCACGGATAGCAAATTTCAGGTGAAGGGCGATGTCCTGACACTTTCGAAGCCGGGAGGACGCGGCGAATCGCGCTTTGCGCGTTACTGATTCGCTCAAAACTTCTTGTAGCCATGAAACTTCCACGCAAAGGCAGTCATCGCTCAGGGAAGCAGGGCTTAGGAAAGCAGGGTTCGGGAAAGAACCGGCGGAGTCCTCGTTTCGCAAAAGAACTCACTATTCTTTATGAAGACGATGCGGTCGTGGCCGTCAATAAACCTGCCGGACTCCATGCTGTGCCCGTGGAAGGCTCCACGGCGCCATCCGCATGGTCTCTGCTTTCCGCAGAATTGAAATCGCGGCGACAACGAGCCTTCGTCGTACATCGCATTGATCGTTTTACTTCTGGGGTGATGCTCTTTGCAAAAACCGAACGCGATCGAGATGCAATCGTTAAACAATTTCTCAGCCACACTCCTGTGAGGCAGTATCTGGGAGTGGTTCGAGGACATCCCGGCGCCAAAGAAGGCACACTCGTTCACTATTTTCGACGACAGGGAATGTTTCAAAAGTTGACCACCGACCGGGACGCCCATGCGGCCCGTGCCGAACTGCGGTATTGCGTCGAACGCCGACTTCGCGCCGCGTCACTCGTGCGTATTACCCTGGTCACAGGATTGCAGAATCAGATCCGAGTACAATTCTCGGCGATCGGGCACCCGGTCATCGGCGACAGAAAATACCACCCCGAGGAAGCGTCGGAGCGGCGGATTGCCAGGGTCGCTCTTCATGCGGGACATCTTCAGTTCATTCATCCCCGCTCGGGGAAGAGCACTGCTGTTGACTGCGAGGCCCCATTGGACTTTCAGTCTCTTCTGCGGGCGTTATCGCCAGCCAAGAGGTCGGACCGATGAGCTCCGCCCTCCCCGTTGAATTGGTTGCGATTTGGAATGTGGCGCAACCGTGGCTTAAGTTGTGCTGCAAGAAAAAACGCCCCAGACCGGTTAGAGTCTGGGGACGTTAAGGTCGAGCAACCCTCCCCCGAAGTTTGCTCAAAAAGACAATACAGGGTGGGCGATTTGAGGTAAATGGCACTAACGGGCCAAGTCCTGTGCGGCATATTGAAGTTATTGTTTGCCGATACTTAGCCGCAAAATCGGCATGGAGGTAGCTATGTCCACGACCAAACTCTTTCGATCTCCACGCGGAACTGAGCATGGGTCTATAATCGCCATTTCGCCGGGAGACCATTGCGCATACTTATCCTGAGTGATATTCACAGCAATCTGGAAGCATTGGAGGCCTGCCTCGCAGCGGCTCCCGCCCACGATATGGTCGCAAACCTCGGCGATGTTGTGGGATACGGCGCCAGCCCCAACGAGGTCATCAAAAGCGTTCAGGGATTGGGCGAGTTTTTCGTCCGAGGAAATCACGATAAAGCGGTCTGCGGAATCACTGACTTGAAAGATTTCAATCCTGTGGCGGGAATCGCGGCGCTGTGGACTCGCGAGCACCTTCCGCCGGAAAATCTGGAATGGCTTCGCGCCTTGCCAGCCGGCCCCGCCCAAATCGAGGGATTGGAGGAAGTGCAGTTCGTCCACGGATCACCGATAGACGAAGACGAATATCTGGTAACTCTGCACGACGCGATCGAGCCATTAATGGTTTCTTCGAGTAATCTGACTTTTTTTGGTCACACCCATCTTCAAGGCAGCTTTTCGGTTACTGCGGAAAACAAGGGCGACCTTTCGTATCCGGAGTATCAGACCGTGGGACAGGTTGAAACCAGCGAGTTTCCTTTGCGGGATGGTGTTCGATACCTTATTAACCCTGGGTCGGTCGGGCAGCCTCGCGACGGCAACTGGCGAGCGGCGTTTGCACTCTACGACACCGATTCCCGCGTCGTTACCTTTTGTCGCACCCCCTACAATTTGAAGAGCGCACAGGAGCGAATCATGGCGGCAAACTTGCCCATGCGTCTTGCCACGCGACTGGCAGCGGGAAGATGAATCCGAGAAACGCTGCGGTTCCATTCCAAGGCACGAATCGTGACAACGCCCCTGAGCGGCATCTTGTTGCTTATAGCGATGGAGGCGCGCGAGGCAATCCTGGTCCGGCCGGATATGGAGTTGTCATTCAAGATGAGACAGGAAAGAAGGTCGCCGCACTCAGCGAATATATCGGCCATCAAACTAACAACGTCGCCGAATATCAGGGGTTGATCGCAGCGCTTGAATACGCCGCGGACCACAACCACAAAGCGCTCAAAGTCATCAGCGATTCCGAACTTCTCGTCCGCCAAATCAAGGGCATTTATAAAGTGAAGAACTCCACCTTGCAGGAGCTTCATGGCCGGGCAAAAGATTTGATCGCGCAGCTGGATTGGTTTTCAATCGGCCACGTCTTGAGAGGACACAATCAAGAGGCCGACGACCTGGCAAATGCCGCCATGGACAAAGGAATGGGACGGACGGCAGGTGTGGCGCCCTCGCCCGCGAGTTCGTCAGCAGTTTCATCCGCTGCGAGGCGGGAATTCAATGGAGTAGTCCGCGGAGGGAAGATTGAACTCCTGGATGCCCAGCTTTCGGAGGGAACACAAGTGCAGGTTCGGATTAAGAAATAATTGGCGGAATACAGGGTGGCCGTCCTTTCGCGTTCTTTGCGAAGGGCAGGTGCTTACAGAGGAAGGAAAAAAGCGGGTCCATCCACTCCGGCTCAGCACAATAAAAAAAATTAAAGCCATATAGACAAATATAACGATTGTCATCCTGAGCGCCTGTTCTTCTTCGCTAGCGAAGAAGAACCAAGTCGAAGGACCCCTACGCCCGCCATGCCCTGGAGGCGTGTGTTTGCAAAGTTTGCCCGACGTTAAACGTCAGCCACGAAATTTCTTAACGTCCCAATGCCTTCCACCGTCACTTCCACCACATCTCCCGCCATGACCGGTCCCACCCCGCTCGGCGTTCCTGTCGAAATCAAATCGCCGGGGAAGAGCGTCATTACTTGTGAGATATAGCGAATTACAATATCTAAAGCGAAGATGAAGTCTCGCGTATTGCCCTGCTGGCGGACTTCTTCGTTCACCCGAGTTTCAACGCCCACTCCAGTCCACGGATCAATTTCGTCGGTCACGAGAGGGCCTACCGGACAAAAAGTATCGAAGCCTTTGGCACGCGTCCACTGGCTGTCTTTATTTTGCAGATCGCGCGCAGTTATGTCATTCACGCACGTGTATCCGAGAATATATGGGTCCACGCCTTCGTCTCCCGCAAGCTGACGACATTTCTTACCGATCACCACGCCAAGCTCGCCCTCGTAATCCACTCGCTGGGACATTTTCGGTCGAACAATATTCCCGCCTGGCGGCAGTAAAGAAGAAGGTGGCTTGAGAAAAATCAGCGGCTCGGTGGGAACCTCGTGGCCCAGTTCAGCGGCATGTTCCCGGTAATTGCGCCCCACGCAGACGATCTTCGATGGACGCACGGGCGCCAGCAAAGCGGCCTCAGCCAGCGGCAAGTGATCTATGCGTCTCGTAGGTATGTCTTCGAGGTCGCCATTACTGTCTTCGGGCGCGGTCAGCAGCACTCGGGTGATTTCGTCGCGTCCGGCTACCGATTCAACCAAGCCGCAGTGAGCTTTCCCTGCCAGATCAAAGCAGCAATATTTCATAGCCGATATCTAAACACAAAGACTCGAATATCTCGGAGGGAAAAACACCTCACGGCACAGCCTCATTCGCTTCTTCGGACCGGGCACTTTCGTTTCCCCGAACGTCCACGGCGGAAACGGAGTAATAATATTTTTTCCCGGCGGAGACATTTTGATCCCGGAAAGCCGGCAGCTTCACTAAATCTGAATTGATCTTGATAGCCGGCCCGCCGTCCACCCTTCGGAAAATGTTATAGCCCGCCAGATCACTTTCCGTATCAGGATTCCATATTAAGTCAACGAAAAGTTTTCCGTTTTCGCTAGAGAAAACGGCTTGCAACCCAGAGGGCGCCACCGGAGCAAAAATATCGTGGGTAAAAACAGAGATCTGCGGCGTGTCGTCTCCCTCAACGTGAGCTTCCTCTCCAGACTTGCGGTCAATCACTGTGACCACAGTAGCGTGGTACGAGTATTTCTTCTCCCACTCGAAATTGTGATCCACGAAGCTCGGGGTTGCGTCTAACGGCAACTCTCCCGCTATAGTTTCCGTGTTGCTATTTTCTTCACGCCGGTAGATACGATAGAGAAAATACAATCCTGGAATTTCAACCCGTCGAGCAACTGGCACCCAGCTCAAGACGACGCCATCTGCGGTAACCTCAGCGGCAAAATTGGACGGAGGCGGAAGAGTATGTGCCGCCGGGACGAGCACTTTGTTGGAGAGCCCAGCGCTTCGGCTACGCCCATTCATAACTTCAACCGCATAAGTGAGGTCTGCAAACGGGCTCGTCAGTGCGGACTCCGGGAGAATATCCGTGTAAGTTTCCGTTTGCGGAAGCGACGCCGCGTTCTTCTTGGACGGAATCTTCGGTGCAATAGACGGCACTTCGGCAATCGCCGGGCAAGTCTCAAGCGGACGGTCTCCACTCCGGCAAATGCGGGTTGTTCCGAAGTGCCGGATTGGCTGGCGATCCGTGGTCCGGGCAGGCTCGGTCCAGGTCAAGTAAGCTTTGTCTCCCTTTCGCTTTGCGTGCAGATCGGTGACCGGCTTAGGGAGATCCAGAGACGGTGGCAGCGGGATTCCGGGAGTCCCGCAACTGCTGAGGATGCTCAGGGTGAGCAGAGGGACCAGCGAAATTGTTTTGGAGAGATGCAAACACAAAAGCCTATCAGAAGGCATCGCCCTCCAAGGCGATCGGGGCTCATAAAAGAATCCCGCTTTGAAAGACCGCGGCTTCATCTGCGCCGAAAACAGTGGCCGTTACACACGGCTCGCCGAAGTCGAGCCCTTTCAAACCGCCAGTCTTCCAACGAGCCACATTCGCGCAGCTTGGTTGCGCTTTCCGGGATATCAGAGATTCATGAATGCATTCGCAATGGAATCGTCCTGCTCGCGAAAAACCGTTCGCAAGTCCAGCACAACCCGGTCTTCTTGCACTCGCGAAATTATCGGCGGATCGGACTTGCGAAGGCGCGCTGCAAGCTCATCAGCACTAAAATCCGAGGAAGCAACAGCAAGCAAACATGTCGGCAAAACTGCTGACGGCGCCGCGCCTCCTCCGATCACCGATTCTCCATCTATGATATCCACGATGATTTTTGACGAGCGTATCTGGACCGCTATTTTTTCTGCCCGGACCCGGATTTCATCCTTCGATAGCAACATCATACGCAGCGCCGGAATCGAATCGTAATCCTGCTTCACGTAAGCTTGCAGCGTCGCTTCCAAAGCCGCGTATGTCAGCTTGTCTACGCGCAAAGCGCGGAACAGGGAATTCGCGCGCATCTTCGATATAAGCTCTCGCGATCCGCTCAGAAGTCCCGCCTGCGGCCCCCCGAGCAATTTATCCCCGCTGAAGGTAACAACATCCACACCGGCGTGAATACTGTCCAAAACGCCCGGTTCATCGCGCAGACCAATGGAATGCAAATCGAAGAGAGACCCGCTGCCCAAATCTTCCACCAGGGGTATATTCCGGCGGCGAGCCAAGTCAACCAACTCTTCGAGCTGAGGGCGCTGGGTGAATCCGGTGATTTCGAAATTCGAGCGATGAACTCGCAGGAGCAGCTTCGTGTTCGAATTAATTGCAGATTCATAGTCGCTGAGCGCGGTGCGATTCGTCGTGCCTACCTCACGCAGAATGGTGTGGGATTTTGCCATTACGTCAGGGATGCGAAATGATCCGCCGATTTCGACCAGTTCCCCGCGCGAGACGATTACTTCGGCGCCCTCAGCGAAGGTATTCAAAGCAAGCAACACGGCAGCGGCGTTGTTGTTAACGACTATGGTGCAGACTTCCCGCGAGCTTTGCTCGCCTGGACAGCCGGGGGCGGCTGTCCCTACGTGGACGTTTAAAATCTTACGGAACAGGCGATCTACATGGACATCTCGCTTGCCGCGCTCCCCTGATTCGATATCGAATTCAAGATTCGAATAACCGCCCGCCGTGTTTCGTATGTGCTCCAAAGCGCCAGAAGTAAGAGGAGACCTTCCAAGGTTGGTATGCAGAATAACGCCCGTCGCATTAATTACCAGATGCAAAGAGTATTTCGATGCCTGGCGAACTTCCTCCGCCACATTGGCCGCCAAACCTGAAAGGGCGTGCACAATGCTCTCTTCGTCGAACTGCCCGCTCGCAATGCTTTCGCGGAAACGGCTCAGAACGATTCGAGCCGCTGCGGTAACCACCACTGGCCCCTCACGCGCCATCAATTGAGACAGCCGGACTTCGCGGAGCAATTCGTCCACGGAAGGGAGCCGTCGGTAGAGATCCGATTTGGAGTCAATTTTCACGAAGCCGATTATCCCAGTGGGTGAGCATTTAGACAGACCTATCCTACTTCGACCAGTCCGTAACTCTTCTGCCAGCGTGTCCTCATGTGGAGTTGGGCGCGAGTGATCTCATCAGAAGGTATGGCTGAATCATCCAACACAGCCGCGGCTTCCCGCCTGGCAGCTTCCAGCAAGTCACGATCCCGGGTTAAGCTTGCGACGAGGAAGCTTGGCATCCCGGCCTGGCGGGTGCCAAAAAACTCTCCTGGCCCTCGAAGTTCGAGATCGAGTTCGGCGAGTTGAAAACCATCGGTGGTACGGACCAGCGCGTCCAGCCTTCGCTCTCCATCTTCGGAAACTTTGCCTCCTGTCATCAGAATGCAATAGGACTTGGCTGCGCCGCGGCCAATGCGTCCTCGCAATTGATGCAGTTGTGCCAGTCCGAAGCGCTCGGCATGTTCGATCACCATCACCGTTGCATTGGCCACGTCCACGCCAACTTCAATCACGGTAGTTGCGACAAGGATATCAATGCCCCCGCTTTGAAATAGCCGCATGACCTGCTCTTTTAAATCGGAATCCAACCGCCCATGTAAAAGCCCAACGCGTGATTCTGGAAAAATCTTATTACTCAACTCTTTGTACATCTTGATCGCGGCCTTCAGTTCGCTCTCTTCGTTCTCCTCAATCACGGGATACACAACGTAGGCCTGATGTTTTGCGGCGACTTGTTTGCGGACGAATTCCCACACATCGCTGGACCGCTCATCGGACACGCGCCGCGTAACAATCGGCGTGCGTCCCGGCGGCATTTCGTCAAGCACACTCACATCAAGATCGCCGTATATAGTCAGCGCGAGGGTGCGAGGAATTGGAGTCGCCGTCATCACCAGAACGTCCGGTTCGGCGGACGGGGCTTCATCGCGCGCCTTTAGGCCGACCGGCGGATGATCATCGCCACTTTTCTTCATCAACCTGAATCTTTGCAGCACACCAAACCGATGTTGCTCGTCCACAATCACCAGCCCAAGTTTTGCGAATTCGACTTTCTGTTCGATCAGCGCGTGCGTGCCGATTACAAGCTGGGCGTTGCCCTGAGCAATGTGGCGCCTGACTTCGCGTTTGCGATCTTCTTCGAGGGATCCAGTAAGCAGGACAATCCTGTACCCTGCCGGTTCTAAAATATTCCGCGCGGAAAAGAAATGCTGCTGCGCCAAAATTTCCGTCGGGGCCATCAGCGCAACCTGATAGCCGTTTTCCATCGCAATAATCGCCGATTCAAACGCCACGATAGTCTTGCCCGATCCGACATCGCCTTGCAGCAGCCGTCGCATGGGAAATGGCTCAGCCATAGCGGTCGCAATTTCCTTCAATACACGTTTCTGCGCGGCCGTCGGATGAAAAGGCAATATTTTCTTGATCGCCTGCCGCACACGTTCGTCCAGATGAAACGCAATGCCGGTCTGCGCCCTTTGTTGCCGGCGTTTCATTTCGAGTCCCAGTTCCAGGAAAAATAATTCCTCGAAAATCAGCCGGACATGTGCGGGAGTGCGCCACGATTGCAGATCGTGAAAGCTTTCGCCAGGGTCAGGCCAATGAACTCCCCAAAGCGCTTCACGTGGGGTAATAAGCTTCATGCGACGGCGAACTGGTTCGGGTATGGGATCGGGAAGTTCGGGCGCAAGGTCTCCCAGCGCGGCATGGATAACACGGCGAAACCAGCGCGGCGTCAGCTTTCCCTGCCCAGCAGATTCGTAAATCGGAACAATGCGTCCAATCTCAAGAGAGTTGCTAACTTTGTCTTCGGCTGAAACACCGGCACTTTTGTTCTTCTCGTCGGTCTCTGGATCGGAAATAATTTCAAATTGTGGCTGAACCAATTGCAGTTCACGACTGCGCGTGTCCTCTTCAACCTTGCCGTATAGCGCTACCATCTGGCCCGGCTTGAACTTTCCCTCCAGATATCGGGCGTTGAACCAAATACATTTCAGCCGCGTCCTTCCCTGCCCAGCGGTCATTTCAAAGATCGGCATTCGACGAGTAATGAACAGCCCCGATGTTCGAACCTCCGCAATCACGGTTGCCATCTCTCCGGCTCTTAGCTCCGCGATTCCCCTGGGATTTAACCGGTCTTCGTAACGAAATGGCAGGTAGTGGAGCAAGTCATTCACGGTCCGAATGTCTTTGGCCGCAAGAATTTCCGCGATTCTTGGGCCAATGCCCTTCACGTATTGCACGGAAGTGGTGGGTTCCAGCACTCGAAGAATGGTAGCAGGGCAGAGACGCGCTTGCCCGCCTCTGGATCGTATTGATCCTAAAGGATAGCCGCCCGGACTGTGAGTTCGAGCATCATCGCCCGGCACAAATTCCCCATTACATCAAGGGGTTACTTTCGGAACATGGGTAACTTCTCTTAACGCGATAAAATCGTGCTGGAAATATGCAAAAAATCGCCATCCTTTACGACGCCAGCCAGGCTGTGTTATCCACGTTCGATTTGGATGAAGTCTTAAGCCAAATCCTCGTTATCGCCCGCGAATACTTTCACTTGCAGAATGTCGCGATCCTATTGTTTGACAAAGAAACCCAGGAACTTTATCTGCGCTCGCAAATCGGCTGGGACAGAGGCACCGACGAGATAAGAGTGCCGATTGGCGCGGGCATTACCGGCGCCGCCGCCGAACAGAGGCGCCCGGTTTACGTGCCTGATGTCACTAAGGACAGCCGTTATCGAGTATCCGCCAAGAACTCAAAGTCTCAACTCGCAGTGCCGCTTTTGGTTCGTGAGGAAGTGGTCGGAGTTCTAGATTGCCAGAGCGAGAACCTGGATCACTTCGATCTCGAAACTATTGATTTGCTGCTGTTGTTTTCGACGCAGGCGTCCATGGCATTGCAGAATGCCCGCTTGTATTCCCTGGAACGCCGTCGCGCTTTGCAACTCGAAGCCATCAACGCCATTGCTCAACAGACAACCGCCGTCCTGGATCTGAAAGAGTTGCTTTCCAAGGTCTGCATTCTGGTGCAGAAGGCCTTTCACGTCTCCCATGTCTCAGTGCTTTTGAAAGACGAGGACGATATGGTGGTCCGAGCCCATCACGGAAATTTGACGCCCTGCATTCCACAGGATGGCCGGGTATTGGCAGGCGAAGGCTTTTGGGGGAGAACGCTGGCGTCTGCTGCAACCCTTATCGAGAATGATGTGAGCAAGATCGCCGGCTCGATGGGTTTCTACCTGGAGACGGCTTCCCGGATGTGCATCCCGCTGGTTTCGTTTGGACAAACTTTGGGTGTTTTGGTTCTCGATAGTTCCGAAATCGGCGCGTTCAACATACAAGACAAGCAGCCGCTGGAATCGGTCGCGGACATCTGCGCTACCGCAATTCAGAATGCCCACTACGTCGAACGGATGAAGCAGCTCGCTTATCTGGATGGGCTGACTGGAATTTTCAATCGCCGTTTCTTCGAGCTTCGCATGGCTGAAGAACTCGAGCGCGCCCGGCGTTTCGGCGCGGGCATGGCAGTCATTATGGTTGACATTGACCATTTCAAGCGCCTGAATGACGAATTCGGACATCTCATCGGCGACGAAGTGCTGCGCCAGGTTTCGTCAATTTTCCATCAGCAGTTGAGAAAGATTGATGTGGTATGCCGCTACGGCGGAGAAGAATTTGCCATTCTGCTTTCGCAGACGAATCCGGTCCACGCGCTCACGGTCGCGGAGAAGTTACGCGCCATGGTTGAAGAATGGCAATTCCCAGGCGTTCCGCGGCCGGTTACCATCAGCGCCGGAGCTGCAAGCTATCCTGATAACGGCACCACGCGGGATGAGTTGGTCAAGGCGGCCGATGCGGGACTCTACGCCGCGAAACAAGCCGGGCGCAATCAAGTATTCAAAGCCCCGGACTCCATTAAAATCTCAGGCCAAGCCAGCGGCAGATGAGCCTCTTCAACTCTTCAATCCAGAATCCAGCCTCCGCTTTAATAGTCCATTTGAAATAAATGAGACGTCATCCCGAGCCTGCGAGAGCCTGCCCTGAGCGAGCGGAGCGAGTCGAATGGGGATCTCGCGCGCAGCGGATAACCCTCACCATGCTTGAAGCCCCCCGCCGCTCCCAGTAAACTTAATACAGTGCACATCCACGCCAGTCCCGGACAACATCGCACGTCGCGAATCCTCCAGATTTCGCTCGGCGTCACGCTCGCTTACATTGTATTGCTGGTCGTGTCGGGGATCCGATCCCATTCGCTGGCTCTGCTCTCTGAAGCTGGCCACAATCTTTCTGATTTTCTGGCCTTGCTGCTCTCGTGGGTTGCGGTTTATTTGCAATCGCGTCCTCCGAGCGCCACCAAGACTTACGGCTACCACCGCGCGGGAGTGCTGGTTGCATTAGTGAACGCAGCCTCGTTGATGGCGGTATCTTTCCTGATCTTTTACGAAGCCGTTCGCCGCTTACAGCACCCTGAACCTGTTCACGCGGGAACCATGATGATCGTGGCAGGGGCCGGAGTAGTGATGAACGGCGCGATTGCGTTAATGCTGCTGCGGTCCGACCGCGACGTAAACATTCGTAGCGCCTTGATTCACGAGATCGGCGACACGCTTTCCACCGCCGCTGTAATCGCCGGCGGCTGGGCAATCATGGCAACCGGGCAGTCGTGGATTGATTCCGCATTGTCAGTTGGAATCGGCGCGCTGATTTTGTGGTCAGGATTCGGAATCGTCCGCGAGACACTGAACATCCTTCTCGAAGGCACGCCGCGTGGCGTGAAGCTGGAACGCGTTGAAGAAGCCATGAGGGCCGTGGATGGGGTCAACGATGTTCATGACTTACATGTCTGGAATATTGGCTCGGAGACGCGTGCACTGTCCTGCCATATCTCGATCGCTGACATACCGCCGTCCGTAAGCGAACGCATTCTGCGCGACGTTAAAGAATGTCTGCACCACGAGTTTCGCATTGACCACACAACAATCCAGTTCGAGCACGAAGTCTGCGAAGTGGCCCATGGATGCGTGATCCCGGTCAGCGCGGAAGAGCACCAGCACAGCCATTGATGCTGCACATAATTCGATTCGAAATTCGTAGGGGCAGACTCAGATGTCCTCATCTGCGCTGCGGAGCGCAGCTTCTCTAACCAGGTGAGCGATGCGCTCACCCGCCCAGACGGGGACGTGTGGGCCTACGCAGATCATTGCTTCTCAAAAATTTCTTTCACCCTCTCGATCGTGTCCGCGTCTTCCGGCAGCTTATCCGGACGCAATCTTACAATCCTCGGAAAACGCAGCGCGTATCCGCTGTTGTGCCGTTCCGATTTCATCATGTTGTTGAATGCCACTTCGACAACGATCTTCGGCTCGACGACCAATCTCAATCCTTGATCTTCAATCGTGTGGCCGAGAAACCATTTGGTCATCTCGGCGATCTCGACATCCGTTAATCCTGAATACGCCTTGCCGATGTTGACGAGCCGCTCTCCATCTCGCACCGCGAACGTGTAGTCGCTCAATACCGAGATTCTCTTGCCGTGGCCGTATTCGACGGCGGTGACGACTACGTCGAGAGTTGCGAGTTCGCGTTTCAGCTTCAGCCACGACTTTCCGCGCCGCCCGGGCGTGTATGGCGATTCAGGGTCCTTGATCATCAGTCCTTCGTTGCCGCGAGCTTGTGCTGCTTCGAACAGCGCGTCAAGTTCTTTCGGAGAAGATACACGAAATACGGGAGCGCGAATAACATGCGTCTGCGCGCGCTCGTTGAAGGAATCGAAAGTGAGGACCGACTGCGAGCCGGGTTTGGTCTTCCTTAGTGAACCTTCGTGTCCTCTGTGGTTAAAGCTTTTGACTGTTTCCAAAACGCCATCCAAAATCTTTCCGCGCTCGTTTAACGGATGATCCAGCAACAACTCGCCTCCCGCATACAAAACGTCGAAAGCCAAATATGCGACAGGCACCCGTCGAATCATATCTTCGCTGACTTCCTTCCGTCCCAATCGCTGCTGCAACGCGCTAAAAGGCAGCGCACGGCCCGGCTCTTGAGAATCAGCCGAAAGATATCCCCACGCCACGATTTCTCCATCGAGAACAACATCCACCGAGAATCCACACAGTGCCTCCGTCAATTCAGGGAAGGATTCGGTGATCTCGTCTCGCGTGCGAGAAAATATCTTTACGTTGTCTCCCGAACAATGGACCTGGGCGCGAATGCCGTCGTACTTATCTTCCACAAAAGCATGCTCAAAATATGACAGCGCCACTCCCGCCGAGTCGGCGGGACTGGCCAGCATAAATCCCAAGGGATGAAACATCCTCATTCGCGCTTCGGCCAGTTTGCCGCCCGCCGCAAGCCGCAGCGTCTCTCCGATGTCGCCTAGCAACATATTGGCTCGCTGAACTTCCGCCGCCGTCGCGCCGTAGGCTTTGGCAATCGCTTCCTCGACCAGGCTTTCCTTCAGTCCGATGCGCAGGTCGGCCGTCATGATCTTCACAATGTATTTCGCTTCGAGCGGAGTCGCTTGCGAGAGCAAATCACGAAGCAGCCCAGTTTTCGCGGTCACGCCACGCGCAGTAGCGATCTCTCTAAATCGTCTCTGAACTTCGAGAATGGATAAATCGCTATCTTCCCTCCGCGCCGGCAATATCTCGGCAGCCACCGATCCGAGATCCCCGTGCCGCTTGTAGGAAGCCGTCAATTCGCCTTGGGACATCCCCGACAACTCTCCGACGACCCTCCAAAGCAGCGACCCTCCAACCTGTAATGTGGTTTCGTCCCATAGGGGAAAGGCGCGTCCCGAGAGGAATATCGCGGAGACCGCAGCATCCTCCGGCGGAGAAGCAGCAAAGTAGGCGGCCACGTCCGCAATTTTTTCCAGCTTCTTGGTCGTGGCTGCAATTTGCTCACAGATGACAGCAAGTTTCCTCATGCGCGAAAACGAAAAGCCATTGTTTGCCGTAAGTTACTGGCAGTTTCGATGCTAGACATCCGTGCTACTCTAGTGTTTGTGCCTTTGGGCGCGGAAGGATCATCCAATCGGTATGTCTTTATTCCGAAAGTCTTTGCGTACATGGTGGCATTTCCTGGTTGCGGTGCAGCTTCTGCCTGCGCTCGAAGGCGGAGAAGAAACCCTGGTCGGCGGCCAAGCCGTGCTCGAGGGGGTTATGATGCGCTCTCCTCATGCGTGGGCTATCGCCTGCCGCAAGCCTTCGGGGGAGATCTCTACTCACAGCGAGCCTCTGGAAAGACTTTCTGAGAAGCATAAATGGATGGGATGGCCGGTCGTTCGCGGCGTTATGACCCTCGGACATGCGATGACCCTCGGTTTTCGCGCGTTGCGTTTCTCCGCGAATGTTGCTCTCGACGAATTGCAACCAGAAAAGCCCAAAGACTCCGGCCAAAAGAAACTCGAAATCAGCGGTTGGATGGCCGCAGTTAATATCATTATCTCCGTCGGGTTCTTCATCTTTATGTACAAGTTCATTCCGCTGGTCGCCGCCACCGAACTAAAAAAGATCGATCCGATTTTCAGCGGTCAGATCATGTTCAATTTGGTAGATGGCGTAATTCGCTTGCTGCTGTTCTTGCTTTTCATCTGGGGAGTCTCGTTACTTCCTGACATTCGCCGGGTTTATGAATATCACGGCGCCGAGCACAAGACGGTATTTGCGTTCGAAAATCGCGACGCGATGGAAACCAGCGCCGTGCAGCGCTATTCGACGTTCCATCCGCGTTGCGGCACCAGCTTTTTGATGACGGTGATGATCATCTCCATCGGCGTATATACGCTCATTCCAGTAACGACTTTTTGGGCGAGATTCGCCGTCCGCATTGCCCTGCTCCCTGTAATCGCGGGACTTTCCTATGAAATCATTCGCTTTGCCGCAAAACATCGCGGATCACTCTTCGCAGTTATTACCGCTCCCGGATTATGGATGCAACGCGTGACAACAAAGCCGCCCACTGATCCGCAAGCACAGTGCGCCATTGACGCCCTGAACCTCGCCATGTCGCTGGAAGAACAACACGGCGGCGAACTGGTGATTGCTTAGAACTTGTCGTTGGCCGTTGGCCGTTGGTTTAAAACCTGTCGTCGGCTGTCCGTCCTTGGTCGTTGGCCACAATCCTCTGGGTCATCCATCACATACAGTTCAGTGGATGAAGCATTAGAAAGAACGATGGAGGTTCTTTATGCCGTCTTCATCGTTTCGCGATTTGAGGGTTTGGCAGGAAGCCATGAGATTGACTGGTGAGATTTATAAGAGCACGTCCGGTTACCCTAAGCATGAAATTTACGGCCTGAGCCAGCAGATGCGTCGTGCCGCGGTATCCATACCTAGCAATATCGCGGAGGGGAAGGGCCATCATTCTGATAAAGAGTTTGTCCATTTTCTATTTCACGCGCGGGGATCGCTCTTAGAATTGGAAACGCAACTCATGATTGCGAAGGAATTACAGTACCTGTCGAAGGCAGAAGCGGATCGGCAGTTAGCCTTGGCAGAGGGCGTCGGACGCGCGCTGAGCGGCTTTATCAATTCATTGCGGGTGAGGGCAGCATAGAGGTTTTCGGCCAACGACCAACGACGCACGGCCAACGACGGTTCATCCATGTTCGAACGCCTTAACCAAATCGAATCCCGCTACGACGAACTGACGCAGGCGCTCGCCTCCCCAGACATTGTCAATGACTCGTCCCGATACCAGAAGACTGCCAAGGCCCACAGCGAAATTTCTGAGGTCGTCGAAAAATACCGGGAGTATAAAGACCTGACTCGTGGCATCGCGGAGAGCCGCACCATGCTCGCCGACGAAAAAGATCCCGAAATGCTGGCCTACGCAAAGGAAGAACTCGACCGCCTGGAATCCCGAGTCGCTACAATCGAGCAGGATATTAAAGTCTTACTTTTGCCTAAAGATCCCAACGACGAGAAAAATGTCATTCTAGAAATCCGGGCCGGCACCGGAGGTGACGAAGCCACCCTCTTCGTAGCAGAAATGTTTCGGATGTACACGCGCTACGCCGAGACCCAACGTTGGAAGGTAGAAGTACTTTCAACTTCCGAATCATCGGTAGGAGGATTGAAAGAAGTCATCGCCATCATCGAAGGCAAGCGCGTCTTCTCGCAATTGAAATACGAAAGCGGAGTGCACCGCGTGCAACGCGTTCCGGCGACCGAGCAGCAGGGACGCGTGCACACCTCGGCCGTCACCGTTGCGGTTCTGCCCGAAGCGGAAGATGTGGACGTCAAGATCGAAGCCAAAGATCTTCGCATTGATACATTCTGCTCGTCCGGTCCAGGCGGTCAGTCCGTGAATACCACGTATTCCGCCGTGCGCATCACGCATCTTCCAACCAACACGGTTGTGAGTTGTCAGGATGAAAAATCGCAAATCAAGAATCGCGAAAAGGGCATGCGCGTCCTGCGGTCCCGGCTCTATGAAATGGAAATGCAGAAGCAACAGGATGCTCTCGCCAAAGAACGCAAAGCCATGGTGGGATCAGGCGACCGCAGCGAAAAAATTCGTACTTACAATTTCCCGCAAAATCGCGTGACTGACCACCGCATCGGACTCACGATTCACCAGTTGGAGCAGGTGATGGATGGCAAACTCCAGCCACTGTTTGAAGCCCTGGAAGCACATTATCAGGAAGAAAAACTGAAGCACGAAACCACAGCCATAGCATAAGAAAAATCACGTAGGGACAGCCGCCCCCGGCTGTCCCGGCGAGTCAAACTCGCCGAAGATTCCCTATTTCAACATGGAAGGGATCCGTGCCGGCTTTCTACCTTAGTCAATTCCGGCCTGGTGGTGGTGAAAAGTGCACCCGCCAGCGGTCCCGAACTACCGTGAGGAGGTTCTCGGTGCCCGCCGCGCAGCGGTGGGGAGGGAGTCTGTTTCCAGCGTGGCTAGGTCCAGCACTTCAGACGCGTGCTGAATGTCAATACCTACAATCTTGCCTTTGGCATCCAGATCAATGACCACGCCATCCTGAATCTCGCGGGAGTCGGCACTTGGACGCGAGTTCAAATCAATATAAAGCGAGTCGGTTTCCTGGTCGTAGTGGAGTTTCATAAGAGCGATCTAAGGCAGCAGAGCCTTGAAATCTCGGTCGGGAAATGCATTGTGTACTGTTTCCCCATCCGCCAGGGTCACGACGCGAAAAATTCGGCCTCCGAAATCGGGCACGGTTCCCCAAAATCGAATTCGTCCGTCTGACTGGACCTCGCGGGCAATAGGCGCGGCAAGAATCCTCTCGCACCACGCCATCTGGATATATGGTCTCTTGCGCAAAACCTGTTCACGAAAATACCGTGTGGTCTTCATCAGCAATTGATGAAACGGCCTGCGTCCATTATAGACGCCTCAATAATCAAGTGCTCTCCAATGTGAAATATGCTGAAATAGTCTCCGTGCTGCTTCGTGATTTCCTAACTTCCACAATCTGCCGCCTCAGGGACGCCAGTGTCCCGTCGCCGCGATTGAATGCCGAGTTGCTGCTGATGTTCACGATCAATTGCGACCGCGCCTATCTTCACGCCCATCCCGAGCGCGAACTCACGAAAGAGGAAGTTAACGGCTATAACGACGCTTTGGCCGAGCGCGTTCGCGGCGTCCCTACCCAATACATCACCGGCCACCAGGAATTCTGGGGAATGGATTTCGTCGTTTCGCCCGCAGTACTCATTCCGCGCCCCGAGACCGAGCATTTGATCGAGACGGTACTCGCATACGTGGGGCGGGCACCCCTTCGACTGCGCTCAGGGCAGGCCTCGCCCGCCAAAACCCTCCGCATCGTTGATGTCGGAACTGGTTCGGGATGCATCGCCATCGCCCTAGCCAAGGAACTTCCCAACGCTGAAATTCACGCGACTGATATTTCTGCCTCCGCCCTCGAAGTCGCCCACGCCAATGCAGCCCGACATCAACTCGAAAATCGAATTCAGTTTCGCCACGCCGATCTACTGCAAGGATTTGAGTTAGACAGCTTCGACTTCGTAATCTCAAATCCTCCTTATGTTGGGGAATCAGAGGAAGACGAAGTCCATCTGGAAGTCCGCAAATTCGAACCGCGCAACGCTGTGTTCGCCGGACCAACAGGCTTAGAAGTCATCGAGCGACTGATTCCGCAAGCCCAAGCCGCGCTGAAGCCCGGAGCCTGGCTGATCATCGAAATCAGCGGCACCATTGCGGAGGAAGTAAAAAGCCTGTTATCCGGATGGGCAGATGTCCAGATCGCAAACGATCTGCAAGGCATCCCGCGGGTCGTATCAGCACGGAAGCCTGGATAGTCCGAAATGCGTGGTGCAAGACTCTGGAACCTTCGCCCATATTTTCCGTACAAATAAGCGATCAAGAAAGGAGATGCGAGATTCATCTTTCCGAAAGATGGAACTCTAGTTTCAAAGCATGTTGGTGCCGCCGATTGGTCGATCCTCGCTTATTTCGTATATCAACCAATTGAAGCAGCGATGACCGCGGCATAGTTCCTGCATTCTGCATTTCCTGTGCGGTCTCTGTGGAAATGACGATTTCAGGAAACCCAACTCCGTTCTTCAAATTCCGCCGCTCAGACTAAAAGCAATCCACAGCGCGGGTTACATGAACTCAGGGAAACTTTTCATCATCATTCCACAACTGGAACGTCCGTTCTGGAATTCCCATCCTGTGCACCATCCCTGTAAGTTTTGCGGGTGTATATTCGTCATCACCTTAACCGGAAACCAGCCACGCAAATTATTGAACTTCAACCATCAATCTTTCCCTCCCCCAAGGGTGGAAGCCAGGTGAAAACGACGAACCAGAAGACGAACGAATGGAAGACGTATCGCACGCGATTTTTAGTTCGAGCGAAACAACTCAGTGAGCCACTGATCTTTATTGACATTCTTGGACGCGAGCATCGCGGAGAACCAGGAGACTATTTGGTGGAATCCTCCGATGGAACTGCACGAGTCGCGCCTAAGGCCATCTTCGAGGATATTTATGTCGTAATGTCCTCCACCCATCAGCACCGGGAATCAACAGTCAATCCAGAAATAGCTGCGTCCAAGAAGAGAACCCATACATATGCCGCGACCGCATAGGGAAAACTCACCGGTGCTGTCAGTTGCGCAAAACTCGACCTTGCGGTTGTTTTTGGATGGCGTAGCGGTTTGCCGCTGCGAGAACCCGCTTAGTTACAAACTGGCTTTAGGCGCCGAGGTATACGGTCCGGAAAGCACGAGCACGGTTGCTTCACTACTGTGGAAAATCGGTCAGACGCGACGCATCAGCCCAGTTAATTCTTTCAGATACAATATGTAGCGATACCCTATTGACAGGCACCATATACGGGAGTACTGTTTGGCATCCCAGTTCAAGAAACGCCCCCAGGAATACGGTGGCGATAAAGCAAATCGGTGCTGAAAAAGAGATTCGTCAAAGTTGAGGTGACTGCGGCGGCTCTCAAATAGCTCGGATTTCATAAGTGAACTTGGATTTATGCGGTGGCCGTTCCCGGTTCGGCACAGTCCGTTCGCCGAGCGTCCCCACGGGAGCGACAATTTTGACAATCAATTCTGGCTTGTGCTCCTCCCTCGGGGGGCAAAACATTCTCGCTCGAAGATTAAGGAGTCTCCATGGAAGGCATCGCGCACTTGGTTTCAGCTTCCCTGGCTCGTCATGGCTTTACCACTCAACTGGATCATCGCCGCTTGCAATGGTCAAACTGGTTCCGCTGCGAATCGAGCTTTAGCGTTTTGCTGGTTCCGAGTAAGCCGGGACTGTTCGCATTGGCCGAAGAAGTCACAGCTGTGAGCACATCTCCGCTCGACGAGAAGCGGATGCTCACCCTGTTTCGAATTTCAGAAACGGATGATCTAGGCATGGCTCTAGGCCGCCTGTTTTTGCCCAATTCGCCTGAGCGGGATCTCTTGTCAAAGAAGTCATGCTATGTCCGATATGCCGTAATTGAAGACGAGGATCAACGCCGGGTCAGTCACCGCTCGTTGCAAGAGTGGATGGCCTCTGCTTCTGAATCCGAAAATGAAATTCCCGGCAACCTGACCGTGCACAGCTTCGCCAAGGATCAAATCGTTAAGGATCAAATCGTTAAGGATCAAATCGGACAAGATGCAACTAATGAATCATCGCTCGCCCGAACCGGAACCTAGCAGGATCAGGCTGGGTCCACCTAGCTACATTGTTGGGAGCGGGAGAGTCCTAAGCACCACGGAGACACGAAGACACAGTAAAAATAAAACGAAATCTCAGTGACTCTGTGGCTCAGTGGTAAAAGAGATCGGAAAGGCCGCACCGGGTTGTCAGGAGTCGGAATGAAGTAACAAAGCCCCAGCCCCGGAAAGGGCGCCACCAACACGAATCTATGCAAAACGCTACATACTCTAATTAGGTAGGCCAATGGAGAACGCAATGCCCGACGTCAAAACCATTTCTGCTGATACCACGACTGCCATTCCCACCAAAAAATCCACCGGCCTAACTGTTCGTCGCCTTTTCACTAAACCCGGCGTCTCTCCCTACGACGAGGTCGAATGGGAACTTCGCCTCGCTCAGATCACCGACGCCAAAGGTAACGTGATCTTCGAGCAAAAAGACGTCGAGACTCCGAAAGACTGGTCCATGACGGCAACTAACATCGTCGCCAGCAAATATCTCCACGGAACGGTTGGGACTCCCGATCGCGAATCCGGCGTGCGCGCTTTGATCGTCCGCGTCGCCGAAACCATCCGAGATTGGGGAATGTCGCAGGGCTACTTCAAGACTGCCGAAGACGGTGCAACTTTCCATGACGAACTCGCGCACATTCTTGTCCGGCAATTGGCCGCATTCAACTCTCCAGTCTGGTTCAACGTAGGCTGTGACCGCATCGAACCCAATTCTGACGCCCAGAATTGGCATTGGAATCCCGTTGCCGGAAGAGTGGAATTCGGCGTCACCGGCTACAAAACTCCGCAATGCTCCGCCTGCTTCATCAATTCGGTCAAAGATTCGCTGGATTCAATTCTGACTCTGGCCAAGACCGAAGGCATGTTGTTCAAGTGGGGATCCGGTACAGGCACGAACCTGTCGTCGTTGCGTTCTTCCACCGAAGGCCTGAGTGGAGGTGGCACCGCCAGTGGCCCGTTAAGCTTCATGAAGGGCTTCGACGCTTTCGCGGGCGTCATCAAGTCGGGAGGCAAGACTCGCCGCGCCGCCAAGATGGTGATCCTCAACATTGAACATCCGGACATCATTGAATTCATCGAGTGCAAGTCCAAAGAAGAAGCCAAGGCCCATGCGCTGGTCGCCGCCGGATACGACGGGTCTTCGCCCGACTCCGAAGCCTATTCGTCCATCTTCTTCCAGAATGCCAACAACTCCGTTCGCGTCACCGACGACTTCATGTACGCCGTCATGCGCGACACCGATTTCAGCACGCGTGCCATCCGCGACGGACGCCCAATGCATACCTTCAAAGCGAAAGACCTGCTCTACAAAATTGCCGACGCAACCTGGCGCTGCGGCGATCCCGGCATGCAATTCGATACCACAACCAATCGCTGGCACACGTCAAAAAATACCGACCGCATCAACGCCTCGAACCCCTGCTCGGAATACATGTTCCTCGACGATTCCGCCTGCAATCTAGCCAGCCTGAATCTGTTGAAGTTCGCGCCCAACGGCACATTCGACGTGGAAGCCTATCGCCACGCAGTTGACATCCTCATCACTGCGCAGGAAATTCTGGTGGACAACGCAGGATATCCCACGGAAATGATCGGCAAAAATTCCCACGACTATCGACCCTTGGGATTGGGATACGCCAACCTCGGCGCATTGCTGATGGCCGCGGGCTTGCCCTACGACTCCGATGCCGGACGCGACTACGCCGCCTGCGTGACCGCAATCATGTGCGGCGAGGCATATTTGCAATCTGCAAAAATCGCCGAACAATGTCCGCCGCTAATTCCGGCCACAGAACCAACAAAAAAAGGCCTCTCCGAAACCAACCTCGGATCAAACGTCATGCCTGGCGGCGCCTGCCCCGGCTGGTACATCAACCGCGAACCATTCCTCGACGTAATCCGCATGCACCGCGCATCGGTAAACAACATAAACAAAACCAACGTCCCCGCATCTCTCTACGAATCCTCCAAACAATGCTGGGACGAGGCCCTGGCCCAAGGCGAAAAATCAGGCTACCGAAACGCCCAAGTAACCGTCCTCGCCCCGACAGGCACGATCGGCTTCATGATGGATTGCGATACGACCGGGATTGAGCCGGATTTGGCGCTGGTGAAGTACAAGAAGCTTGTCGGTGGGGGGATGATTAAGATTGTTAACCAGACTGTGCCTGCCTCGCTTTTCAAGCTTGGATATACGCATGAGGAGACTGACAAGATTGTCAGCTACATTGACGCGACGGGAACAATCGAGGGCGCGCCTGAAATTAAAGATGAGCATCTTGCCGTGTTTGATTGCTCGTTTAAGCCTTCGAAGGGGACTCGGTCTATCCATTATTTGGGACACTTGAAGATGATGGCGGCGGCGCAGCCGTTTATTTCAGGCGCGATTTCGAAGACGGTGAATCTGCCGGAGAATGCGTCCGTCGAAGACATAATGGAGACATATCTCCAGGCCTGGAAGCTCGGCCTCAAGGCTGTGGCCGTCTATCGCGATGGCTGCAAGAAGTCGCAGCCGCTTTCGACCGCCGGAAGCACGACGGCCTTGAGCAGAAAAGAAGATCGTACAAATATCGAGCGGGCGCCCTCGCCCGCTGAAGAAGCTAATTTGAACGGCCCGCCGCGGGCGGTTCGGCATCGGTTGCCGGAAGAGCGCGCGTCGGTCACCCACAAATTCGAAGTGGGAGGCCACGAGGGCTACATCACGGTCGGCCTTTATCCCGACGGATGCCCCGGCGAAATCTTCGTCACCATGGCGAAAGAGGGGTCCACGGTCTCCGGGCTGATGGACAGCTTTTCCTGCTCGATCTCACTCGCGCTGCAACACGGCGTGCCGCTCAAGATGCTGTGCGAAAAGTTCGCGCACACGCGCTTCGAGCCCAGCGGATGGAGCAAGACTCCGGAAATCGGATACGCCAAATCGGTCATGGACTACATCTTCCGCTGGCTCCAACTGCGGTTCCTCACTGGCCAGCAGCAGATGCTGTTTGATACGCTGCGTCCGAAGTTGTCAGCTGTCAGTTCTCAGTTATCGGAGGTTGGGGACGCGACATCTTCTGCTCCTGACCGTCCGCGAACCGGATCAGTTCACGTCGCCGACGCCTTGTCCAGCATCGTTGATTTAGGAGACGCCCCAACCTGCAGCTTCTGCGGATCAATCATGACCCGCAATGGAAGCTGCTACCGCTGCATGAGCTGCGGGAGCACGAGCGGGTGTAGTTAGGCAGTAGAGAAAGATTGCGCGGATGCCCGGGACATAATGTACTTCTAAAGCACCGACGTAAAAGCCGGTAGATCGTAAGCGTTTATACTTTCCCGTAGTGCCGAACATCCACAAAGGGCGTTTTCTGTCCGAACTGGCTGCCCGATTTGGCAGCGTGCAGAAGCTCGGAGGCGGACAGTCCTTGTTCGCAATCGACGGAACCGACGCTCGCATATACGTTCGGTACTCAAGGTTGCACGACGGAGGCCGATCTTTCTTCGGGCTTCGCGATGTTGACCTCCGAGAACTGGAGGGCCACAACTCGTATATCTGTTTCATCGTGGATGATGATTCGCAGCCAGTTTTGGTACCATTCGCAGATTTCGAAGAGATATTCCGCGGCTCTCAGGCCGCGGTGGACGGGCAGCACAAGGTGCAGCTAGTCCGAAGCGCTAGCCAGCTAGAACTTTACGTAGCGCGTCAAGGCCGATTCAACGTGGAAGCCTTCGTAGGATTTGCTATTCTCGAAGGCTCACTTCACGATGGCCGCCTCGTGTCGACTCCCGTATTGACCCATTCCCAAGTGCAGACTTTTCTCGCAGGAATTGGGAACCTAAAAGGTTACGACGTCTGGATACCTGCGTCCGACTGTGCCAGAATCGAATGGAATCTCACCGGAAGGTTTAGTCCAATGAGTTGTGTTCCCGCAGGTTACGACGAAGTCGCTCACATCTTATCGGAGGTAGATGTCGTATGGATAGCGCGTGGGGCCAATACCGTCGAAGGGTTATTTGAAGTCGAGCATACGACCTCAATCTACTCCGGCCTTCTCCGGTTCAATGATCTTCTTCTCACAAATCCTAAACTGTCTCACTTCTCTATCGTCTCTGACGACAATAGGCGCTCTGTTTTTGCTCGACAACTCCACAGGCCGACGTTCCAAAAGAGCGGTTTAAGCGAGCTCACGAGTTTTTTGGATTACCGCAATGTTTATCAATGGCATTCAAGGCTGACGGGCACCCGCTCTAAGGGGCTTTAGGAAGTACGGAGGTCGTCTTGGGAAAAGTTCTCATCGAAGTCATTGGAGGAGTTGCACACGTGGTACGTTCACCGAAGACGGTGAAGGTTGAGATTCTCGACTTAGATGTCTTTTCGGGAGGCGGCGTCGAGGAGGCGATCGACTATTGGAATGCTTTGTCGCTCGGGTCACGCCGTCATTTGAAGCGTCATCACCCGGGTCTCCTTAAAACCGTAAAAGACTTATCCGCAGGTTACTGATCGTCCCCCACTGCCCTGTTTGCGAGTCTGGCCCTCGCTCCTCTGCTTTCACGATGCTAGTAACCACGTAATTACGCTTTCAAGTTCCAGTTATGACTTGGCGGTTTTGAATATTCCCATGGAATATTCCTCTCTGGAGCTCATTGATGGACAGCATAGGTTGTTTGGTTTCGCAAAAGTCGATGCAGCGACGAAAAAGAGTTTTGGCTTAGTAGGGTAGTCCTCGGGATGAAAGGCTTGCAGGACAAGATGAAGCAAGAAACATTTGTAGCCATAAATGACAATTCGCGCCGAATGGATCCAAATTTGGTTTCTTTCTTGAAGCACACAAACGACGACGCGGCATGTCAAAAGGATAGCGAACTGATGGCGATCCGCATCGTCGTGGACTTGAACGACAGCACGCCGTTCAAAGGCGATTAGGCTTTCGGATATAGGGAAACAAAAGTTGACCTTGAAGGGCTGCTCAGGCTACGACCTGAGGGGGCTAGTTGGCGTTAACGGTGCCCTTCGGAAACTATATCCAAGCAACAAGCCGGAAGTGTACACGAAGACCATGCGGCTGTATTTTTCGGTCGTGCGGTCCATCTTCAAGAAGGAATGGGATAACCCCGAAACTTACATAATTGCGACCAATCGCGGTGTTTCGGCATTCCTCAAGCTGCTGAAGTCAATTCTGCTTACGCACAACAAAAAAATTACCACAGCGGTAGTAAAAAAATATCTGACTCCTCTCAAGTCGATGAATTGGGACTTTGACGAACTCGCCAAGAGCTATGTGGGATCGCAAGGATGGAAAGAGTTCTATCGTGATCTTGCGAAAGAGATTAAGAAGAAACATAAAGAGTTCAAGGAAATTTAGAAAATTCGGTGGTTGGAACATTACGCTGGTACTTCGATTTCGATGACGGAAACGGAGGCAAAGGCCGCGGACAAGAGTGTCCGCGCCACATAATCCAAGTGCTTACTACACGATAAGGTTTTGCCAGCGCTGTTCTCGGGGTGAAATATGCCAACGAAATTACAAGAATTGCGGGAGCAAGCGAAGAACGCTGTGCCTACTCAACAAGAAAAAGAAGAGCAGAGGCGAAGCTTTGCTTACGGGAAGACGAAGATTGAGAATCCTCGCATCACGCGAGAAATGGTTGACCAGGCGGCGGAAGCGTTGAACCGGGCTAAATCGGATGCTGGAGTCCGACTTTTATGCCGCCCATGCGGGGCGTGATCTCCGTTTTGGCCTACCCAGGACTCACGTCCTGGGCTGTTTTTTCGCGTCCCTTTGGGACTCGGGCTTGCGTCGCTTGCAATGACAAATGAAGGTTGGGGTACGGACGGGGGTAGGGGTCCTTCGACTTGAAGACGTTCGCTGGCGAACGTCTTGCTGCGCTCAGGATGACAGGTCAAAAAAGGTCAAAGGCCGCGGACAGGAGTGTCCGCGCCACACAATCCAACTGGATGACAAGTCAAAAAGTCAGATTTTGGGATTTTGGCGGAATCTTGTCAATAGGCGGAAAGGGCATGAATCCGGCTATGTTCATGCAAATGGGACTAATAAACTTGCAGCTAAGGTGGCGCATTTGGGTATTTCTGATTGATATAATAGAAGTATAAGCTTTTTCAAAGAGTCAGAGAGCGGCCTGCGGGCCGCTTTTTTATTGGCGAGCGTTTCTATCGTGACCCAGGGAAAAGAGTAAAGGCCGCGGACGGGTGCGTCCGCGCCACACAAACAAATATAAAGGAATTATTGTGAAAATTACTGATGGCGATGGCAGGACTTGCAAGCAACGCGGTGAGTGGGCGGAATTGTGTTTTATGGCGCGAGCTACGGACCGGGGATTTAACGTTTCGAAGCCGCATGGGGACTCGGCGAGTTATGACGTGGGAGTGGAAGACAATGGGCGGTTCACGAGGGTGCAGGTGAAGTCCACCACATTTCGGCGGAAGGGGTCGTTCACGTGCAATATTGTTGGACCCAAGAGGCAGCGGTATGCGAGCGGGAAGCTGGATTTCTTTGCGGTGTATCTGGTGCCGATAGATGTCTGGTACATCATTCCGTTTGAGATTGTGGAGGGGAATCTTTCGTTGAATCTGACTCCGCGGAAAGGGCATAAGTTTTTTCAGTACATGGAGGGATGGAATTTGCTGCGGGGGAAAGAAGAACGAAAAAAGCGCGCGGCGGGCGGGAATCAGACGGCGTGGCGATAGGGGTCCTTCGACTTGAAGACGTTCGATAGCGAACGTCTTGCGGCGCTCAGGATAACAAATCAAAAACAAATCAAAGGCCGAGGACGAGGGCGTCCGCGCCACATGAGCAAAAGCAGATTCCTCGACACGTTCTCGCCGCGCAAGCGCGGCTGCGAGCGGCTCGGAATGACAAGATGGAAATTTTTTCGGACAAAGCCACTCTAATCAGAAATGCAACACAAGCCCAGTCGAGATGCGGACGTTGTTTTGGGTATTGCTGAAGAAGCGGGTTTGGAGGAGGTCTCCTTCGAAGCGGAATCCGAGACCGTGGACGATGCGGTAATCGATGCCTCCGCCGAACGCTTCTGCGAATGAGGTATTTGAATTTGAGAATCCTGACGCGCTGCCACTTATATGCGACACGCCAAATAAAGCCTCGGCGAATGGAGTGAATTTTCCGATGGGCACGGAGACACGCGGTCCAAAAATCGCGCTGTACATTTTGGCCTTCGCGTTCACGGTGCATCCAAATCCAGGGGGGCCGCACGAGGGAGGAGCGGGAGCAAGGAAGTTTTCAGAGCCGTAATGGCCGCTAAGGTCGGCCACAATACCTACGAAGGGGAAGACCTTTCCCTCCAATGATCCGTTCCAGCCGTTTAAACTTGCGCGCCTTACTGGGACTGGATCGAGTCCGGTGGAATCTTTATTTAAATCGCTGCTCAGGTATGAATATCCAACGAAGACATTGCCGCTGGTTGGTATTTGAGCTGCGGCGACGGTGATGAGGGCGGTAGAAAAAAGTACAGCGACGCAAATTTTGCGAAACATAACTGAGTGGATCCCCCGAAAGAGTTTTCTTTTTGGATGCAACGGCGGGTTGCGGGGTAGATAAGGAAATATTATTTCTGCGCGGGAGGAACGTACTCGGCGGGCAGGGCAGAACCCTCGCCGAAAAAATACTGTTCCATCTGTTTGACGATCACTTCCTGATCTTCGCGGCGAGCGGGATTCAGGCGGTATTCATTCAAAAGCATTTTGCAGAACTCGGTCCAGCCAGTCCACGCCTCGCGGGAGACTTGATTGTAGATTTTGTTCCCCAAGTCGGTATCGAACGGAGGCTCGTCCAATCCGGGAAGTTCTTTGTGGAGCTTGGCGCAGAAAACCTTGTGCTCGGGCATGAAGTCCTCGATTTGGTGTTCGAGAAAATTATCTCACACCGCGCGGAATGCGTTTTTAGCGGCAAAGTCGAATAAAAAAGGTCCGCCGGTTAGCGGACCTCTTCGGAAAAATCGCCGACCACTAACGCTGAGGCGTTGCTGTCGGGGGAGGACTGGACGGCGAAGTTTTCGGAGTCGTTTCTGGAACGGTTTCTGGAGTTGTCGTCGAGCCTGGCATAGGTGAACCGGGCACAGTTTCAGGTGTCGTTGCGGATCCCGGATTTGGAGCTGCGGTCTGTGGCGGCGGAGCGGCGGTTTCTGGCGTGGGAGCCGCTGTGGCGCCATCGGGTGCCGTGTTGTTTTCAGGTTGCGTGGATGGCAAAGTTCCGGGAGTGGTCGTTCCCTGGGCGGTCCCTTGCGTGGACGAACCTGAATTCGCCGGCGGATTCACGGATGTAGACGATTCCGCCTGTCCGGACGTACTGGACCCTGCGGTTCCATTGGGAGAAGCTGAGGTGCCGGTTTGTCCTGAGGCTGAACCTGATGTCCCAGGCTGTGCGGACCCTGATCCGGCTGCGGTTCCGGCTTGAAGGGCGGCCATTTCCACGGTGGCTCCGTAATTTGCTGCCCCATAATTAGCGGCGCTTGGTCCGGTGCCATTCTTGCTGCCACTGGGGGCGCTTCCGCTGGAGGCACAAGCTCCGGCTAACTTCGTAGCGCCAGTTACGTGGAAAGACTTACTGGACATGGGATGACCGGCGGGTGTGGATCCAGCATTCGCGTTGACGTCGCTCATGGAATTAGCAGTGGCATCCATGCTTTGACCCGTTACCCGAACCTGATTTCCGATTAGAGTGCGGAGGTCGTTGTCGTCGCCAGCGAGACTGTAAACCGTGCCGGCAGGGTCGGTCAGAGTATATGTGCCAGCTACCGCTGATCCGGAGAGACATCCTGTTATGGCGTTGGCTGAGGCGTCGCTGGTTGCTTGTTGCGCGGCCTGATCGGACGATGGGGTCGCAGCTGAATCGGTTGTGGCAGATGGAGTGGACGGTTGAGTAGGAGAAGCCTGAGGTGCGCTGTCAGTCGCGGTTGATCCAGTTGAGGTGCTTGGATTTGTGCTGCTATGAGAAGTCGTCTCCTGGGCAATAGCAAAACTGGCGACCAGGAGTAATGTCGCTAAAGTTGTAAATTTGGCTTTCATATCGGTAACGCCTCCGGCGCTTTTCATTCGGCCTGTGGGACAGTTTATGGCCGGGGTGCATCTGAGGGAATCCGGTAGAGGCTTTAGCTTCTGAATGAGATTACGGTACGGCGTTTTTGCCTAGGTGTGGAAGGGATTACACGCCGGGCGGGCGTAAAGTAGATTTCGCCTGACTTCATTCCGCGGTTATTTTATTTTTGGAGGATATTTGTCGAAGGATTTCTTGACCATGTCGTCGAGCTTGCCTTCGATCTTGTTTGGATCCTGTTTGTCCTCACTGCTGATGGCTCGCCAAACCAGGGAATGAGTGGTGGGGTCCCGAAGGTCAAGGACCAGTGTGCCCTCGGCATATGGGACTCGAATAGCGCGGGTACCCCAGCCATACCATCCGGCGGGGTAGGTCTCGACCTTCATTTTGCGGGCGGAGCCGAACCGGTACACCACGTTCAGATCGGGATGATCGGAGACTTCCGTCAAACCTCTCGCGGTGAGATAGCGTTCAATGTCGGAGTCGAAGCGCTTTTTGACCAAATCGCTGTTAAGTGCGGGATTCTTGCTGTTCAGCTGGCCGTTGCGGATGGCGAAGGTCTTGTACTTGCTGAAATCCGCGGCGCGGTCAAATTGGACAATAACTTTTTGCGCGGCGGCGCTGACGTTGGCAAGTAGAACCAGGATAATCACGCCGAGCAAAGGCAGTCGCAGACGATTCTCTTTCTTAACTTGGTGGCGGACGTTCGGCATTTAGTACCCCCCGGCAGGAATTGTTGTAGCTCGAAACAGATGATTACGCAATACCGAAAGTTGGTGGGCCCGGTAGGATTTGAACCTACAACCAACAGATTATGAGTCTGCTGCTCTAACCGTTGAGCTACAGGCCCGTTCGTGAACTACGAGAATGGACTTCATAAATGTAGCGGAAAGTGTAGTGCGCGGCAATTTGATTGAGCCATTGGAGACACTTCTCCTGCAAGTGACGCGAAAGGGATTCAATATAAGGTCGGCTGCAAACCCAAAGAGTTTCTTCTTGATGTCTTCTGCTTGATTTCAGACTTTCTGAGCAATATTGAACAGAAGAATCCGAGCGTTAGGCTATCCTTATTCTCAGCTACTTCCCTCAACACTGGACTAAAGAATTAGGTTTTGTATGAATGAAGGTGAATCTCAACCCTGGTATCAGCTATACGCTGCTGCCGTTGTTGAGTTGGACCGCATGCGGCTCCTTGAGCGCGTAGATGCAACGGAAGCGGCAATTCACGGCCGTCTGCGGGATTTGCAGTGCGATAGTGACCATCACGAAGAACGGCAGCGCATTTCGGACGCACAACGCGTCCTGGCGTTTTTGCGTCGCGATCTGAAACGATAAGCCTCTGGGCGATCGAAGCGCATTTTTCTAGGGGATATTCGGAACTTCGCCAGCAGGCCAAGGATGGCTCCGAAATCGAATGGTTTTCTAAGTTTTGGCCGAGTGGTCCAAATTGATCTGTATTCCCGGGCGCCGTCCGTCATAGTAAGCAATATGCGTCACACCAAGAGAGAATCGAGAACCGAAACTTTGGCTTGCGTTAAGGCGGAAATGAATCTTCCACGCATAACTAAATCCGCACGTAATCAGGAATCTGGTTTGTCCGCTAAGGGCGGTGAAGCGTTGCTAGAAACTCATCGTCTGCACCTAGGGCTGTACCAGCGCATGGCTGAGCGCCTTGGCGTGGATGCTTCCTATGTCAGCAAGGTTGCGAGCGGAACACGCAAGTGTGAAAGTGTGAGGCGGACATTGCTAAAGGAACTGATTGCGTTCCAGCAATAAAGCATTTGCTTTGCCGTAATCTGGGAAATTCAGAACGCGTGGGACGTGGGCAAAGGCGCTGCGAAAACCGATACGACCGGAACGACTCCGGTCGCAAAGCATTAGGAGTCAAGAGCACACCGTGTCAATCTCAACTACCGTTCATGAACCGGTTTCCGCATCTGAAGGCTTGAAGGATATTGTGTCGCCAAAAAAGGCATTGGCAAACGGACAGGAGACCACGGTCCTATCTTTTGGTTTCGATAGGGATTTACTGCCACCCCGGGAAGCGGCATTGCGCAGAGTCGGCTACAACGTTTTCTCGACGACGAGCGAAGCTTGCGTTCGCTTTGAAATACAAATGGGCCAGTGCGGCGTGCTGTTATTTTGTTACACAATTCCAGACGCGGTCCGAGGTGAACTCGCCGAATTGTTCGAGCAGCACTGCAAGGGCGGGGTGATTGCCTTCGTAATGCATCCCGTTGGGCGGGAAGAGTCCGGACACGCTCATATTTGCCTTTTGGACTCAGATTTTCCGCAGAAACTTCATCTTATACACGAGTTTCAAACCAGCCGCCGTAAAAGCGCATAAGAAACATCTTTGAAGTATTTCGAAACTAGACGAGGTTAATTTTCTCGCATCCGTTTGCTCCAGTTCCATAGAATCTGTTGAGATTCGCTCAAGCGGGACAGCCGAGGGGCGGCTGAGTCTGTGTCGCAAAGCGCTTTCACCCCCGTGAGGCTCAACTATTTCCCACTTCTTTGCTACCCATGGCTCGCAGCCATGGGCTGCACTCGTGCGCCGCTTCGCGGCTGTACCCGCGATAAGTTTCCGCTCTGCGCTCCGCTGGACAGATGAGGAATCTGTCCCTACGTTACTGTGGCCTCGGTTTGTTCGTGGGCGTGGTAGCTTGACCGCACCATGGGGCCTGACTCCACGTGCCGGAAGCCAAATCTTAGGGCTTCTTTTTTTAGGAAATCGAATTCGTCCGGAGTGTAAAAGCGTGCAATCGGAAGATGGTCCCGGCTCGGACGCAAATACTGTCCTATCGTGAGTATGCCCACCCCGCGCCCGCCCAGGTCATGAAACACTTCTACTAACTCCGCCGCGGTTTCGCCAAGGCCAACCATTACTCCCGACTTTGTTACAACTCTGGGGGAGATTTTCTTCGCGTTTTCCAGCAGCCTCAACGTCCGTTCATAGCGCGCTCCAGAACGCACGGCGCGATATAGCCGGGGAACGGTCTCGGTATTGTGATTCAGGACATCAGGCCCGGCGTCGAGAACAATTCGTAAAGCTTCGTCTATGCCTTGAAAATCGGGAATCAACACTTCAATGCGGCAACCGGGTGACATTCGGCGAATCTCGCGAATCGTTTCGGCGAAAATGCGCGCGCCGCCAACATTGTCGTCGTCTCTGTTCACGCTGGTCACAACCGCGTGTTTCAAGCGGAGAGTACTAACCGCTTCGGCAACACGGCGAGGTTCGTCCCAGTCAATCGCCTCCGGCCTCCCTTTGGGTACTGCGCAAAATCCACAGTGCCGGGTGCAGATGTTGCCGAGCAGCATGAAAGTCGCAGTGCCATGATTCCAGCACTCGCCAATATTTGGGCACTGTGCGGACTCGCAAACGGTGTGCAAATCCATGCCCCGCGCCAGCTGTTTAAGATGATGGAAGTTATCTCCAGACGGGGCTTTAGCCCGCAACCATGCCGGCTTGGGCTGGCGAACTTGCGGCCCGATCTCAATTTGAACGAACTGCGCACCTGCGGACATTTGTCTCTAATTTTACCTGACGGCCGCGATCTTACGAAACGCAGGCGCGGTTCAACTATGGTTCGCGATGCCCTACCGGCGTGCGAATCTTAACTGCTCCGTTATATGATTGTTAGCGCAGAGGTCAAGAGCCCCACATCGAATGTTTCGTTCCTTTCGAAAAATAGCGTGGATTGCGTTCGTGATCGCAGTGGTGTTGCTGGTCGCCATTGGTATTTTCGCCTTACGGGCCATGAACTCGCTGGTCGCCAGTCAAAGATTAATTGCACACACCCTTGAGGTCCAAACCAATCTGGAGGATCTGCGCTCCAGCTCTCTGAGGGCTAACAACGCCCGGCGTGGTTATGTCCTCACGAATGATGAAAACATGCTGGTGGGTTATCGTGCCGCCATCGAAGCCATTCCGAAGGATTTCCAGCGCTTAAGGGAGTTGACGGCTGACAATCCGCAACGAACAACTGAGTTCGATGAACTGCAACTGCTCATGGACCGGAACCTCGCCCTATTAGCCCAATCTATCGAACTGTTAAAGAATGAAAATACAGATCACCAACGGCAAGTCCAAATCACCGAGGAGACGGGAGTTCTTGGGATACAAATCCATGAGAATCTCCAAAAGATTAGAGACGATGAAGCGCGATTGCTGGCAAAGCGCGAGGCTACGTCGCAGCGGGTTTACAAGAACACAATCGAAATACTTGCTGTTGCCTTCGCAATTGCGCTGCTTCTTCTAGCGGCGGAGTTTTATCTGCTGAATCTGGAGTTTGCGCGGCATAAACAGACCGAGCGCATCGCAAGACAAAGCCGCGAAGTGGTAAACGCGTTTTTCTCGTCCTCGACGGTGGGCTTTGCGATACTCGACAAGCAACTGCGCTATCGTAGGATTAACGAAATTCTTGCTTCCATGGCCGGAATGTCGCCAGCCGATTTTCTTGGCCGTTCGGTAGGAGAAATATTCGCCGGAAACGCGCTGGATGCTGAATCCGCATTTCTTCAGGTAATCAGTACGGGCACTCCGATATTGGATCGAGAAATCTCCGGGGAAATGCCAGGCAAACCCGGAGAAGTTCGCTATTGGCTGGTCAATTACTTTCCCATCGCCGGCGAAAATGGCCAGGTTAACGAAATCGGCGTTATATCCGTGGACGTTACTGCGCGGCGCAATGCGGAGAGCGCGATACGGCGGTTGAGCGGGCGTCTGTTAAACCTACAGGATCAGGAGCGAAGGCGCATTGCGCGGGAACTCCATGACAGTCTCGGCCAATATCTTGCGGGACTGAAAATGACCATTGAATTGCTTGGCCAGCCCAACACCCGCGACAAAGCCGGCCTTTTTGCCGAATGCAGCGAAATTCTGGAACGATGCATTTCCGAGACCCGCACCCTTTCCCATCTCTTACACCCTCCGCTGCTCGATGAAGCTGGGTTCGCTTCCGCAGCCAAGTGGTTCGTAAGCGGATTTTCGCAGCGAAGCGGTATCCCGGTAAAATTTGAACTCGCGCCCAATTTCCCGCGCCTTCCGGAGACCGTGGAGATTGCGCTGTTTCGAGTGCTGCAAGAAAGTTTGACAAACGTTCACCGCCATTCGCAGACGGGGGGAGCTGAGATTCGGGTGGAGTTGCGCCCGCGCGAGGTCATGCTTGAAGTTACAGATCATGGGCGGGGCATACCTTCGAACGTTCTGGGCCCGATCAGGAAAAACGGAATGCAGAGTGGCATGGGCCTGGCTGGAATCAGGGAGCGAGTGAATGAGCTTGATGGAACCCTAGAGATTGAATCCAACAGCGGCGGAACGACGATTAGAGTTACCCTGCCTTCGTCGGGCAAAAAACTTGCCAAAGTCTAAAGAGCAGATTGTTTCAGGAATAGTGCAGAGGGTGACAACAATAAAGCCAAAGCTGGCCCAGGACGGGCTGGCTCTCAAATTAACCGGGTTTTCTTTAGCTGGCTTTCCGATTGAACCTGTTATCAAGCGCTTCCTGATTCTGCTCGGCAAGAGTTCTGTTCCAATCGTCAACGTGGGTCTGGGCTTCATCCTTCGCGATTCCGTATCTCTCCTGTACGCGCCCGACGAGTTGATCTTTCTTGCCGCCGATGACGTTTAAATCGTCGTCTGTCAGTTTGCCCCAACGCTCTTTAACGGAGCCCTTCAGCTGCTTCCATTGGCCTTCAATTCGATCCCAGTTCATTGCGTCTCCTTAATTAGTTGGGATGAGTTTCTGTAAATACCGAATGCGATTTGAGCATAGCTTCCCCCATTCGGCGCGACAATACAGTGATCACCCGAGAATTTGGAAATATCATGAAATGGGACAAACTAAAATGCAGCGACAGCGCCTTCACTATTCGGTCAGGTTGAGGTCATCAGGTTTTGTTTGGCGTACTGTGCGCGGATGGTTGAGCTGCGCTCAACTGGACAGCCGAGGGTGGTTGCCCCTACACGTTCTTTTGCGGGAGAACTTCTAGCACTCGAGATATGCGTCAATCCATTGCTTGATTCTTAACCGGCGTTCGTCCTGCGGGTCGAACCGGATTCCGAAGCTCTTGCTGGCGGGCTTACGCCAGGTGACGGTGCTGCGAACCCATATTCGTGGCAGAGTCAAAAGCGCAAACGAGATCTCAAGCGACTGAGAAGGGGAAACTTCTTCGGAGCTTTTCAGCGACATCCCTCCGGAACTGATCTCCTGGCTGGACGCGCTAAAACGCTGATTGTCGCTCATCACCAATGACACTTCCGTGATCACGGGAATCCGAACATAGCGGCGGAATTCGTGGTGCACCAGCATTTGCGTCGCACGCACCAACTTGAGCGCCGTCGGCCGTTCAATCGGATCATTGAACACCGCGTTGATGCCATATTTCGAATATTTCATTGCCTCTTGAATGCTGCCGCCCAAGCCATAAATGACCATACGGCTGTTCGATGGCGAGGTGCGCACCGTTTCCAGTACTTCTTTAGTACCCGGCCCCATGCTTACCACGCAGGCTTCAAACTTTTCCTTCTTCAGTCTCTGGGCAGCTTCTCCCGACATTTGCACCGTTTCCATGCCGAATTGCCGGAAACAATCGGAAAGAATGGAGCGCCCGGCACCCGCGATGTCAACTAAAGCAACGCGAGCTGTGGCTTTCTTTGTTGGAGCAAATTGCGGGGCTACGGTTGAAGTAGTCATCTTAAGAGTTTTTCCATCAGTTGGGCCGCTGTGCAGGCGGATAAGTTAGCTCGCCCGAAACCCTATTCTGGCTTGGGTTCGCCCGTTTGGCAAAGGCCAGAAGGACAATCTGGGTGTGACAAAAGTCTCGTTACCGAGGATAAACAGGCGAGGTACTAACGTGACTGGAGAAAAACGGGGGTGAGTCGAGGCCCTATTGGTTCCACCGATGGAATAGAAGCGCACCGTTCGTTCCGCCAAAGCCGAATGAGTTCGACATCGCATATTCAATTTTAGCTTTCCGGGAATGTTGCGGAACATAATCCAAATCGCATTCGGGATCGGGATTCTCCAAATTCACAGTGGGAGGCAACATCTGGTCGCGAAGTGCCAGAACCGTAATGCCCGCCTCAAGCCCGCCCGCTCCACCAAGCAGATGTCCGGTCATGGACTTCGTCGAACTTACCGGGAGCTTATAGGCTTGCTCTCCAAAGGCGCGTTTAATGGCGATGGTTTCCATCTTGTCGCCTATCTCGGTGGAAGTTCCGTGAGCGTTAATGTAGCCCACGTCGGAGGCTTGAATCTTGGCATCCTTGAGCGTGTTCAGCATGACCCGGTACGCGCCGTCGCCGTTCTCGGCTGGTTGTGTGATGTGGTGGGCGTCGCCGCTCATGCCGTATCCCACGATCTCCGCCAATATTTTCGCTCCACGGTTTCGGGCGAATTCCAGTTCTTCCAAAATCAAAATTCCTGCGCCTTCTCCGATCACAAATCCATCTCGCTGCGAGTCCCAGGGACGGCTCGCCCTTTCCGGAGCGTCATTTCTCGTGGAAAGAGCACGCATCGCGGCGAACCCACCGACGCCCATTGGAGTGATAGCCGCTTCGGTGCCGCCGGCGATCATTACGTCCGCGTCGCCACGAGCGATGATTTTGAAAGCATCGCCAATCGAGTGTGCACTGGAAGTGCACGCGGTGCACGTGGCTTCATTCGGGCCCTTGGCGTGATATCGAATACTGACGTGGCCGGCGGCCAGATTCACAATTGCTGCGGGAATGAAAAATGGCGAAATCTTTCGCGGGCCTCCATTCAGCAAATTGGAATGTTCGCGCTCGATCACGTCGAACCCGCCAATGCCGGAACCAATGTGGACGCCCGTGCGGTCTGCGATATCGTCGGTGACCGTGAGGCCGGAGGATTTCATGGCCTCATCGGTGGCCGCCAATGCAAGATAAATAAAGCGGCCCATTTTCTTTAATTCTTTTTTCTCGACAAAGTCGAGCGGATCGAAACTCTTGACCTCGGCGGCAATCTGACACGCGAACTGAGAAGGATCAAACTGTGAAATCCGGGCGACTCCACTTTTTCCCGCAAGCAGGCTCTTCCAAACCTCTTCGGTGGTGTTGCCTACTCCACAAATCAGCCCGATCCCAGTGACTACGACCCTTCGTCCCAACTACTTCCTGCCTTTCGCGTGCTTGCCGATGTAATCGTTGGCATCCTGGACGGTTCGAATTTTCTCCGCATCCTCGTCGGAGATTTCGATCTCGAACGCCTCTTCGAAGGCCATAACCAATTCGACGGTGTCGAGAGAATCCGCGCCCAAATCATCCACAAACGAGGCATTGGGAGTCACTTCTCCTTCGTCCACGCCTAACTGTTCCACGATAATCTGCTTTACTTTTTCTTCAACGGCTGCCATTCGTTCTCCTTGCTGCGGTGGAATCACGGTGCCGATTGCCCGGACTGATGTGGGGACAATTCTCACCGCCATTTGATAAGGATAAATGGTCCGGAGCGCCTATGCCTTCACCTTCGCATGTTTTTCGACGTAATTAATTGCATCCTGCACGGTTCGGATTTTTTCCGCCTCTTCGTCGGAAATCTCCAGAGTGAAGGCTTCTTCCAATGCCATCACGAGCTCGACTTGGTCGAGCGAGTCCGCGCCCAAATCGTCTGTGAATGCGGCGCTTGGGGTGACTTCGCTCTCTTCCACTCCAAGCTGTTCGCTGATAATCTGCTTCACCTTCTCGGTGATTTCAACCTTACTTGTAATAGCCATTGCACCTCCCTAGCGCACGAAATAACTTTGATGGAACGAGTAGTGTACTGGCCCAAGTGAAGCGATGTAAAGGAAGAGGATGGTACTTTATCTAAGCAGCGTAGGGGCAGGTGCCCCAGGTTCGCCTCCCGTCCTTTGGAGGCTAACCTGGGTTGAGGTGTGTTCCGTCACTCTGTGTCTCGCCCGACTCCCAGGTCTCGCAAATGCGGCGAGACCCGGGGCACCCAGCAACCGGACAAAAACTATTCCCCGAATTACTTCATCGCGCTTTTGGCCGTCTTAGGGGCTTTGCTTTTGAGTTCGACGACGATCACATCCATTTCGTGATCGGTGGGGTTCTCTGGCAGGTGGACGGTGGCTGGAGTGTATCGCGCATCGCCAGCCTTCTCCGTGACGGTTTCACTTTTTCCGTCCGGATAGGTGAACTTCACAGTGCCGCTGGTGAGGAAAATCGCAACCGCATTTGGGTGGCTGTGCATCACGGACTTCTCGTGCGGTCCATAATGCGACTTCAAAATCCGCACTTGTGAATTTTCGCTGATTACCGAGTAATGCGCAGGGTCAACCTTGACCGCGTCCTGTGCCGAGAGAACTGAAACCAAAAATACGACGCACAACACAACACCATAAAGCGCGAGTGGCTTTCTCATTTGCTCTCCTATTGTTGGATGTGTTTAAAAGCACCTAACCGTACTCTCGCTGAAGTCTTCATGTCAATCCAGCCTCGGCCGGTTTCATGTTCGGGCGGGCAAAAACAGGTGACCACGAAGGACACGAAGTATCACGAAGGTTTTCATCCCAACAGTTTTTCGTCTCGACGCGTTTCTTTGCTTTGAGTCCGCCTGCGTTCAAAAAAAAGCCGCCCATGAATAGGGCGGCGCGGGGAATGAGTTATCTATATATTAGCGGCGTCCTCCACCATGACCTGAGCTGCGGGAACCACCGCCAGAACCTCCGCGCGAACTGCCTCCGCCGCCGGACGAACCGCGAGACGAGCTATAGGAACGCCCGCCGCCCGAAGGCGATGCGCTACGGCTTCCTCCGCCGTAAGAAGAGCCGCCGTAGCTGCTACGGCCTCCATAAGACGGTTGGCTATAACCTCTTCCGTTGTTGGGAGAGCCGCTGTATCGCGATGATCCTCCATATGACGAACCGCCATACTGGCTTCCCGAACCGTAGCGTCCCGAATTCCCGCTATACGATCTCGACGAATAGCCGGAGTTTCCGCCAGACGAATAACTGCGCGGCGCCGGTTGCACCCGTCCGGTCGGTCGAGGAACACTGCTTCTGGACCCTCCGGAAGACGCGGTTGGCCTCGAACCGTTGCCCATCGTCTGTCGCGGCGATGACTGTTGCTGCGATGCCACTCCCCGATTGTTCGAGGAGTTCTGACTTGGCGTCCACCCTGATGGCGGGCGTGGCACCGACCTCCCAAAGGAAGCGTTCGAACGGGACGAATTCCCGAGAGGACGATTGCTTGGCGCTTGATTCACTGCCGTTCGAGCGGTCTGTGATCCCATCGAACCGCCCGCACTCGGCGGTCGCGGAACGTTCCGGCCCGATGACATTGACATTGAGTTGTTCAGACCCCTGGCATTGTTCGACGAAACGCTACCGTTTGAAGGCATGCCGCTGTTCAAACGTCCGAAGTTCGCCCCAGGGCGCGCCACAGAACCGCCGCCGCTAGTGCGGTTCATTCCGGCGCGAGACGAGCCAAATGAGTTGGACCTCGAAGCCGACGGTGGAGTCATACGGCTGACCGTCGAACGCGACATCGCACGCGCCGGAGCGCCAGCAGCGGGACGGCCCGCATTCTGTCCCAACCTGCTTTGCATCGTTGGACTCACGTTCGGCCTGCCGAGAGCTGGCGCATTTCGCGCCGCATTCGCATTTACGCGAACCGCATTCTGGCGAACCGGCAATCCGCGTTCAAGCGTCCCACGCGACACCGCGGTAAAGCCGCCTCGCGCGTTGAGGTTTGCGTAGTGGAACCTGCCGCTTGCTGTGAAGCCGTTGCGGAAGCCGTTCCGAAAGCCATTGTGGAAGCCGTTAATGTTATTGATTCGTGTGTTGAAAACATTCACGTTTCGGAAATAACCCCATCCGGAGTGGTACCACGGTCGGAAAGGTTCTCCAAAACCGAGCGGGCACCATCCGTATCCGCCGCCGAAACCGAAGCCGAAACCAGCTCCCCAGCCCGGACCGCCGAACCATGAAACCAGGGCGGGCGCATACCATCCTCGACCCCAGCCGCCGTAATAGTAGGGGCCAGGCGCCCATCCCCAATACCCGCCGAAGCTAACCCATCGGCCATAGTGAAATGGAGCGAATCCCCAGGGTGCGTAGTCGTCCCAGGTCCATCCCCACGGACTTTCGTAAATCCATTGTCCGTTTGTATATGGCGCCCAACCGGCATCCACCTGGGTCGGGACCCAGACGTGACCGTATTCCGGCGTGTCCCGCCAGGTTCCATAGGCATCGAGATCTTCGGAGCCGATTACGTCCGGAGAAACATAGCGAGCGGAAATGGAGTCGTCCACGCGGCGGTTACGTACCTGGCACCAATCGTCAAAGCCGTCGGGCCGTGGAGCGCTGTGAATTTCATGAGCCAGAGAAGTCCCGCCGTTGAAGCGAGCCTGCTGATGCTCCTTAATGCGAACGCTGGGACCCTGCCCCGTGGATTCGCCTTCACCGCGCCATACTGTTACGAGGGTCGTGTCCGCGTTTGGATCAACGTCAAACCGGTAATCGCCTGTTTTCAAAATCGTGAACGCCTGGTTTGGCGTGTCAACCTCATATACTTCGCCACGATAGAGATGCCTTACATGCAAATTCATCGCGCCCTGATGCAAAGACAACTGCACGGAATTGTCGCTGACATTGGTGAGCGTCAAACTTGTTTCTGAACCTATGCGGATAAGGCCGGTTCCCACATTCAATTCAGCGCGTGAATTCTTGTCAGCCCAAACATTGTCCGCAATGGTCAGCGGGCGATTTACGGAACCCTGCACCCAGTCATCGGTGCCATGCGGTTGAATGGAAACCGATCCGGTCGTATATTGCAGACGCGCGACGCGGCCCGGAGGGTCGTTCTGATCGGAATCGTTTTGATCCAGATTGTTACTCGCCTCTGGGGCTGCGTCCGGGGATACATCGGGCGTTTCCAGCGGCTGGCCCGCATCGGGCTTGTCATAAGCCTGACCTTGATTTGCCTCGGGGGGTGGCGGCGCATCTGACGGCTGCGCCTGTGAAACTTCGTTTTCCTGCGCGGATGCCATTGAAGCTGTCGCGGATGAAAAGATAAAAGACCACACCAAAATTAAGAAACTTACTAAGAGTGCATTCCTGAGAATTTTCATAACCCCTCCACACGGCCAGATCGCGCCATTGCACGTTCTGGAACACTCGCGTCCGCCTGCCACGGGCCCGGCGCCACTACTTCTTCTTACTTGGATGCATAAACCCCCTTTTGGCAAACAAGTTGCGGTGAAAGCGGCAACTATAAAGGGTTTGGAATCACCGAGGGACCGCTGGCTTCTGCGCTTTTTAGAACGCAGGTTGATGGATAGAGCTAGCGTTAGCCGCAGCCGAGGTGGGGCCTTTAGCTACCTTGGATCGAAAGTCGGGCTGGCATAACTTGAAGCGATCATTTACCTGGCGCATCATAATCTCATGGACGCCCGTAGAGTATTTCTTACCGCAGAGTGGCGGGCACTTGCAATGCTGAACTACGAGGTGGACCCGGTCTTACTTCTTCGATGGTGAAGCCGAGGAGCTATATGGAAAGGATTTCGCCGCAATCTTAAAACGCACGCCGTCCTCGGCTTTTCTCGCAGACGGCTCCAAGGTTGCGGTATACCGGGGCACGACTGCCTCGAACGACGCCTGAGCCGGAACAGGCTTGCCCTCGCAGTATTGTTATTAGCGACGGCAGCCTATGCAACGATTTTCGGCTCGATTCGCGGAGTCGTTCACTATCCGCAGCGTCGCCCTGTTTTCGGAGCGAGCTTCCTCGGAAAGCAGATTCCTCACCGCTGAAGCGGATTCGGAACGACAATTTTCATGGCTGTATTAATGCGCTGCGACGCTGCTGGCTTAGAGGCTTGCACCGGCTGCGTGGGCGTTGGCTTTGCTTTCGTTGGCGGTTTGTTTTTCCGCTATGTTCAGCTCTTTTTCCAGGGAGGAAAATCGCTGCATGATTTCGTGAATTCGTAGGGCCATGTTGCGGATCGTTTCAATCTGCGAACGAACTTTTGCGTCCAGCGGACCGAGAGTTTCCGGCTCGAGCACCAGCAGTTCCGAGTTTCCTAAGACCGAGGTTAGCGCATTATTAAGGCTGTGGCGCATTTCCAAAATGTAGCGACCTAGAGTTGCATCGCGTGTCAGATGAACGGCTTTATGTTCGAGTCGTTGGATGGTGGCCGCGGCGCGGATGTTGCGCAGACATTCGCTGAGGATAACGACTGCGGTATCCGGCCAGTTGTCGTCTTTCTGGAGTAAGGTCATCAAGCGTGAATGGGGGTTGCCGGTCTGAATCGCCGGATTATCTGCGTGGCGAACAAGCAACACCGGCTTACGGCAAGTTTGCAAAGTCTTTATTACGGATAGCCACGCGTCGAGAGGGAGACCTCCAACAATGGCGACGTCGAAATTTCCCGAATTCAGCCCCGGACAAAGATCAGCGGTCATCAGCGTGAAAGCGGGGATGGCACGCTCGGACTTCCAGCGTGAGGCTATGACACTGGAAAATTCCGCATCGTTCGAAATGATTAAGACAGTGGGCTGATCCACGCGCAGATTCTCCATTCCAAATTAATCCGAATCGGAATTTTCGTTGCGAACACCCGGTGCGGCGGATGAACGTTCTGCATCTTCACTCGGGGTATTTGAAATATCAAACTCTGGCTGTGGCGCCAAGCTGGCATTGAATCCCGCACCCGCGGCGGCAGCGCGACTGTTTTGCCCGGGCGCCGATAGAGGGCCAGGTTTCGCTTTTGAAGCGGTCTTGACCAAAGCGGCATCCACGACAGTTCGCAGATCCACGAGGAGGCAGAGTGGCTGTCCGGCGGAATATTCAGCGTGAAACATCACTTTCCAGGACTGGCAAATCATGCGCAATCGAGGCATTGGCTCATAGGCGGAAAATTGAGCGCGCCGGCAATCCAAACCTTCTATCCCGCGGGACTCGAGTTCACGCAATCCATCCAGAATGGCGTTTAGATCCTGGTGCATGAGGCGAAAAAATGTTCGTCGGAGAAGAAATCCGAATCTGGCGAATGACGCCATTGCGATGGGCAGGAAATAGTTCTCGCCGCAGGATTCCTTCAGCTTTCTTCCCTGCTCAATGACGCGGCATGTAAACAGTTCCTTTAAAGTGTGGCAGCCCTCTGATTTTTGCGTCAGTTCATGAAGAGGTTGCAGCCATTCCGGAGTTTCCAAATCGAAGTGGCCGAGCGCAGGCTCAAGAACTTGCGCTACACAAGATAAATCAATTTCGCCGTCGGCCAAGCGAGGAGGAATGCTTAGTGAAAAGAACTGCACCAGCAGAAAGTCCAACTTATTCCGGTCGGATTCATTGCGCTGTTGCTTTCGAAGGTGGTGCAAGATGAGAGCTTGCAATGTCTCGCCATTGGCAAGAGTCGTGGTCTGCAAAAAATGACGCAACTGGTGAACCTGGATGCATTCATCCATTTTCAAGAACCATTCACGAACCGAATCGAGCGATTCGGGTGCGCCGGTTTCTTTTTCGAGGTCGTCGCAGGGAAGAACGTCAATGACGCATTCGCGTGCCAACGCGCAATAGAGAGGATAGATCAGCCGGGCAACTTGCCATTCGGCTTCCCGGTCAGGGAACGCAGACTCTCGGGATTCTGGATTCACACTCATTGCTTGACGATCCAATTGGTGGCGGAATCCTTGAGACGGGCAGCTACGGCGGTGCGATCACCGTTGTATTGCAGAGCCACGACGCAAGCTTCAGTATCGAGAGTGCCGTCGGAGTTCTGCAATCGCAGCATGTCAGCAAATTCCAGAGGAAGGCTGGAGGCAAACAAGACTTCACGCGCAGTACCGAATTCGACGATCGTGGTCTCACTGGAAGGCCTTCCCTGAGTCGTTATGCGAGTGAGGCGGACGGGAATGCGGAGTGGCGTCGCGTTGGGAAAGAATCTGGCGAGCTTGCCAATAGAGTTTTCTTGCCCGTAGCGAGCAGTTGCGGTTGCCGCTTTACTCAAGGATAATCCTCGATTTCGCGAAACTCGGTTTCAAAACTTGAAGCGGCCCATGCCCCCAAGCCTGCCGGTTAGCATGGCTTGGCGGCGAACCGCAGGCAAAGGAAAGTGCACGATCACAGCCAAACCCTAAAGCCACTAAGTTGCTGATTTCAAAACCCAGATTAGTAGGGCGCGGCTCACACGCTGCGATTTGTCTCATAATGAAACGTAGTCTCACGAGCCGGCGATGATCGGCGAAACAACTAATTTATTGTTTCTCCCTACTGCAATGCCTGGAATGTCGGGGAAGCTCCTGGGTTTAGACCGATATTGTAGCGTTTCAGTTTGCGGTAAAGAGTGGCGCGACTGATGCCAAGCATTTTCCCAGCCAGCACCTTATCTCCTTTAACCTGTTCAAAAACCCGTTCAATGGTGGCTCTCTCGATATCTTCCAAGTCGGTGGAAGAAAGATTGGACGAAGTATGCAAGGGCGGGGAGGACGCCCCCGCCAATGAGTCAGACACAATCGCGGGAGGCAGGTCGCCGTGATCAATGACTTGACGGTCTCCCAGAGCGACGGCGCGCTCGATACAGTTTTCAAGTTCGCGGATATTTCCCGGCCAATCGTATTGGAGCATCGCTTTCATGGCCGAGTTCGTGACCCGGATCGCGGTCCCCTGAGATTTTCGATCGAGGAACCAGTGCACCAGCATTGGAATGTCTGAGCGCCTTTCCCGGAGCGCTGGCAGATGCACTGTGACCACGTTGAGCCGGAAATAAAGGTCTTTGCGGAACGAGCCATTCCGGTATTCGGCCTCAAGGTCACGATTGGTTGCCGCGATTACCCGGACATCCACTTTAACCCTTTGATTGCTGCCGACGGGGCGGATTTCCTTTTCCTGCAAAACGCGGAGGAGCTTTGCCTGCATCTCGGGAGGAAGTTCGCCAATTTCGTCGAGAAATATTGTTCCACCGTGAGCGGACTGGAACAATCCTGTTTTCGAGCGGTTGGCGCCGGTAAAGGCTCCCTTTTCGTATCCGAACAACTCACTCTCAATCAGCGTTGGAACCAGCGAGCCACAGTCAACTGCCACAAACGGACGATTCGCAAATGGACCACGAAAATGGATGGCGCGCGCGACCAGTTCCTTGCCAGTGCCGCTCTCTCCACTGATGAGCACGGCTGTGCGGGTGTCCTTCAGGCGCGAAATCATCCGCAAAACATCTTGAATTTTTGCCGATGAGCCGACGATGCCGTGAAGGCCGCTTTCCGTATCCACACGTTCACGAAGGAATTGGTTTTCCTCCACCAAACGAATTTTTTCGGCCATGCGGCGCAGGAATAAACGGAGTTCTTCTAAAGGCGAAAATGGTTTGCTGATGTAATCGTAAGCACCCAGCTTCATGGCTTGCACTGCGGTTTCTACGGAACTGTGACCCGTCATGACCGCAATTTCACACTGCGGGAGGAGTTTCTTTACCTTCTCCAGAAATTCGAGGCCGGACATGTTTGGCATTACCAGGTCGGTGAGAACAATGTGAGCGGGCTGTTCTTCAAGTAATGCCAGGGCCGCGTCACCGCTCTCTGCCTCCAGGCAAGCAAAGCCCAAACCTTCACCCACCGTCATACACAATTTGCGGATGCTTTCCTCGTCATCCACGACCAGCAAACGAATGCGGAAGTCCTGGCTCACAGTGCCTTCCCCACGGTTTGCTCCACAACCGAAAGAAATTGCTTGACGCGGAAGGGCTTTTCCACGCACGGAGCTCCAGTTTTGCGCAGTGTCGCGACAGTTTCCTCGTTGGCGATATCGCCGGTAATAAAAACAATTCGCGATGCCAGTTCAGGGCGGTTTCTTGTGATCCACGCGTGTACATCGCCTCCGTCCAATCCCCCGGGAGTTCGCATGTCTGAGACCACACCCAGGAATTCGCCAGATTCGAGAAGGCGCACTCCCTCGGCGCCGGAATTGCCGCAGACGACGGAGTAGCCATTGCGTTCCAGAACCGCGCGAACGTAACTCATTACGGCGGGTTCATCCTCAATAAGTAACAGGGGTAGCGGAGCGGGTTTTGCGTTGGATGTTGTCATTGTCGTGTTTGTCATGGTTGTGCGACTCCAGCGACGGCACTCAGAGAGACCATTTCCGATGCAGCGGGAAACCGGACCACAAAGGTCGCGCCTTCGCCGCCTTCGTTGTTGTGACAAAAGATTTCGCCACCATGCTCGCGGACGATGCCGTAGCAAATGCTCAAGCCGAGCCCCGTCCCTTTCCCTATTTCCTTGGTGGTGAAGAAGGGATCGAAAATGCGATCGGGAAAAGTTATGCCGGGGCCGTTGTCGCGAAAAGAAATCTCGGCCATGTTTCCTTGCCTAACTGTAGTAATTTCGATCTGGGCAGGGCGGACAGCCTCGCGCACTGCGTCATAAGCGTTATTCACAATATTCAGGAAGACTTGCTGGAGTTGATGAGCGTCTCCGACGACAAACGGCAAGTCTGCATCAAACTGCTCGATGACTTCTACTCCCCGGCTGTGGAAGTCATAGGCGCGCAATTGCAGGGTACGGCGCAAAATAATATTGAGCTGAACGGGTTTGCGCTGCGGAGGCATCTGGCGCGCGAAGCTCAGCAGATTCTGTACGATCTGCTTGGTGCGCTGCGCCTCCTGCAAGATGACTCGCAAATCTTTCCGGGCACTCTCGGGGACTTCGTGATTTTCCATTAGCAGGTCAGCAAAACCGAGAATGGCGGTGAGTGGGTTGTTAACCTCGTGCGCAACTCCCGATACCAATTGGCCGACGGCCGCCATTTTTTCCGCGTGCATCAACTTGGACTGCAAGGTTGCAGCGTCGGTGATGTCGCTCATGATCACGACAACGCTGGTAACCTGCCCCTGCTCATCGCGCATGGGGCTGAGGTTCACGGAGAAGTGGCCGACTCGCCCGTCGCTTCGCAAAATTTGAAGATCAAGGTTATCCACCTGGTTGCCTGCCAATATTTCTTTGAACGCTTCATTGAGAACGCCGCGCCTGGCTGGTATTACCAGGTCTTCCATGGGACATCCCAACACCTGCCTTTGCTCATAACCCATGTCATACCAGCGCCGGTTCGCGTAGCTGACAATGCCGGTAATGTCGGTCACAAGAATAAGGCTTTGCGTGTTATTGAGAATTTTCCCGGAAAAATCGCGTTCTCGCTGCAATTCTGACTGAAAGGTCTTCAGGCCGCTGATATCCAGAATTAATCCCCGATATTGGAGCATGCGGTTATGAACATCGCGGACCGCAAATGCGTTGATGAGGACGTGAACCGTACTTCCATCCTTATGGCGAAGCGTTTCTTCCTGGTTGCGCAATACTCCATATCGTTGGATCTGTTCGGTAATTTCCAGTAATTGCTCCGACGAAATATAAACCTGGTTGCGAACGTCGGTCTGTAGGAGATCTTCTCGACTGCTATAGCCAAGCATGCGAACCAGCGCATCATTCACTTCAATAAAACGCCCGTCTGGAGTGGAAAAAAATAATCCTTCCTGAATGTTGTCGAACAGTTCCCGATAGCGGCGTTCCGCTTCTCTGCGGTCAGTAATGTCTTTCAAAACATGGATGGTTTGCAGCACCTCGCTGCTGGCACCGTGAACGCGAGAGGTGGATACCAGAAAAGTGCGCTCCAATACAGGATGCACATACTCACCCTCGGTCTCCCCGGTACTGCGGCAGAAAGGGCAAAATCGCGCTGGCGCGTCGGTGCCGATAGCAAGCAACGCGCACATGTTGACTCCGATTAATTCTTTCGGCTGCACGCCGATGAAATCGGCCAAAGAGCGATTGGCGCGCAGAACATTCCCAGCCTCGTCGTGAGAAACGATGAAATCGGTGATGGCATCGAAGATTTCGATCCAATGACGATTCGCGCGATCCATCAAAGCGAAGAACCGGGCATTTTCCAAGGCGACCGATGCGTGTCCCGCAATTGCCAGCAGTAGCGGATGATCTTCCGTTACCGCAAGTTTCGCCATGCAGAACACGCCAAGCAATTCTCCCGTCGCGCCCAGCAGTCTAATCAAAGTGCAATCGGTCCATTGCAGCGCTTCCGCAACACCGGGGCTCAATAAGCCGGAAGCGCTTGACGAAACGATTGCCTGAGGATGGTGTGACAAGGCCTCGGAGATCGCTGAAGCGAAACGGCCGGTGATGGAAGCATCGGCGAGGTCTTCCCCAGCCAATGTTTGCAACACCACGGTTTGCAGCGCCGAATCATTTTGCACTACCAGCGCGCCAGCCGCTGCTCCAGTCATTGCGACCGCATGGGAAACAAATCTTTTAGCAAGCTCAGGCACCCGGGTCAGCGAACTTAGTTCCAAGGCCAATCCCATTAAGGATTCGGCGCGGTGGCGATGTTGATCGGCCAAGTGCAGGTTACGAGTCACCTCCAAGGCGATGGCGACTTGGGTGGCAAGTGCGCGAGCTCTCCCAATATCCTCTTGCGATATATCGGCGCCATTCAGACGGTCGAGAACTCCCAACATTCCCAAAACATTTCCATCGGTTCCAAGCAACGGAACGGCCAAAAGCTGGCGCACTTTAAACTTTTCGATTAATTCAAGGTCAACTCCTGGCACATCGGCGGGATGGTCAGTCCAGAATGCCTCTTTGTTCAAAAGGGCGCGGCAGGTAGGTCCATCGGGCAACATGGCGTCTGTTGGCGCAGACTGACCATGGCTATATTTCCAGCGGATACGAAATGATTCGCCTTCCAACATGCCGACGAATGCGCGTTCGAATCCGAGGAAGTCACTTGCGCGCAAAACGAATTGACGCATGAATTGATCAAGGTTGCCGAGCGATCCCAATTCAGCGGAAATGTTGAGGAGCTGGTGAAGTTCATGAGCCTGGCCGCGGGCGGTTGTGTACAACTCCGCATTGGCGATTGCCACGGCACCGAAGCCAGCGACCGCGGAAATAAGAGATTTTTCTTCTTCGCTAAAAGGATCATTGTTCCGTGGATACACGAGAACAACACCCTCCGCATTGGAAGTGCGAAAAGGAGCGGCCATCAACATCCCGGCGGGGATCAGTTCACCGAGCACGTGCGTCGCAGGCTCGATAGGAGTCGCAATCAGCTTGCCTTCGGCGAGAGCGCGATTGGCCAGCTCAGCGGCGAATTGAAGTCCCTTCCGGTCGTGCCGGGAACGGACGGAGATGGCAAGCTCCGGACTCTCCGCCGAGATATCGGAAAGATCGAAGTTGGCGCCGCGGCGCATCAGCACGGTGATTAGCTGAGCGCGTAACAGTACCCGAAGACGCCCGGCCACCGCCGCAATGACTCCGGATGGATCCGGGACAGAGTGCAGTGTATGCGCAACTTCCGCCAATATTTCAGCGCGGCGATGCTCTTCGCGCGAATTTTCCGATAACCGGCTCGCTTCTAACAGGCTGGCCAGTTGGCCGGCAAAAATAGTAGCTTTGACCGCCAGATCCTCGTTGAAAAAGTCGGCTTCGTTCTGTTGGACAAATACGGCAACTCCGGTCACCTCGTTGGAAACTACCAAAGGGGCAGCCATAAGGGACTTGCATGGGTTCGATCCGAGGGGATAGTCCGTAGGATCCGGTTGATTGGCGTACACAGTTTTGCGCGTACGCACAGCTTCAGCTATCGCATTGCTCTCTGTTGAATTCAGGCGGGATCCCCTGAACCCGTCAGCCATCAATCCATCGGCTTCTATCCCGACGAACTCTGTGGCGGAAACTACTTTCCAAAAGTAACTGCCATCCACTTGAAAAAACTGCCGTGTCAGTTGGCAAAAAAATCGAATGAGGAAGGGAGTGGGCGCACCTTGTACGGCAGCGTCCGAAATCTGCAACAACAAATCTTGAAAAGAACCTTGCGAATGGATCGGTGAGCCATGATCCACCCCCAGTTCTCCGTGTTGTGCCTTCAGAGAGGCCTCTTTCTGACTTTCGCCTACAACTACTTGAATAATTGGACATTAGACTCAAGTCTCATTTTGAGTCAAGTGAAATGACAATGGGGTGTCAAAGTGGGAAATCTACGTAATAGTCGGCCAAATGCGGATTGACAACGCGCTGACACGGAACTCCCTCGCATGAAACACGGCCCACCAAGGTTAGAGTACCAAAGTAACTTGCTCAATCTAAAAGGGTTTGTCGTGGCAAGGGGCTAAGGATACAACAATTAATAGTGAAGCAGCAGGGTAGTTGCATTTTAGCGGAACGTTACCGCAATTGAAGGGAGCCATCTTCGTGGAGACTGTTCGCCGATTGCTGGTACGAGGGACTTTGGCAATATTCCTGATTTTCCCGGTGGTTTCGATTTGTTCATCGTTGCTGTGCATGGCTCAGGAAAGCACGAGCCGGAAAGTGAAAACGAGGACACCGCCAGACTATCCAGAGATAGCCCGGCGGATGGGCATTTCCGGGACGGTGAGGCTGGCGATTGTAATCGCACCGAATGGCACGGTAAAGAACACTACAGCGGTTGGGGGGCACCCTTTGCTACTGAACGCTGCAATGGACGCGGTAAAGAAATGGAAGTTCGAGCCCGCTAGCGCAGTAAGTACGGAAACAGTTGAAATCAAGTTTGTACCTCAAAATTAGCCGAGTCGAGGACTTCAAAGATGGAGGAGCAGCAATGACGATTGGCAGGAAACTCTATTGGAATTTCGGAGCCATCCTTCTGATGGTTGTCGTGCTCTTCCTCGTGAATATTGTGGCGATGTACAGGGAGCGGGGCACGAAAGCTGCGGCCTCCAAGTCGCTTCAGATCGCTGAGACGAACGACAAAATCAGATTCCAGATGATGCAGAACCGGCTCTTTTTGAGCAATTACCTGTTGAGCGGCGACACTCGTGAAGTTGACCGAATGAACGATGGAGAGCGGCAATTAAATGAAGCACTCGGCGACGTCCAAAAATTAGCTTCAGTGCAGGAACGCGAGGAGATCGAGAGAGTTCAAAAAAACGAAAATACGTGGACTACCGATTTCGCAGCCCCACTTCTTGAAAAACGTAAAGAGGTGGATTCGGGAAACTCCACAGTTGCGGAGCTGCAAATCTTCTACTTGCAAAAGGATGCTTCTTCCTGGGTAAAAAATTCGACCGACCCGCTCGATGCGGCTGACCGGGAAAACAAGAAAGTGCTCGATGAAAGCCGTGCGTCCGATGAGACTGCCAGCACATGGACCATTGGAGTGGCTTTATTGAGCACGTTGATCGCACTGGCGCTGGGAATTATCATCGCGTTTCGCTCGGCCAAATCAATTACCGATCCGTTGAACAAACTTATGGCTGTGGCTCAACAAATTGCCAACAACGGCGATTTGGAACACCACATTGACGTCGAACGCGACGATGAAATCGGTCAATTATCTCGGACGTTCGGCAACATGGTCACCTACCTGAAAGAAATGGCCTCCGTTTCCGAAGCCATAGCAGGCGGCAATCTTGCCGTCGAAGTACAACCAAGATCAGCCAACGACACGCTAGGGAACGCCTTTGCCCGAATGATTGACGGACTTCGAAGCCTGGTACGAAATGTGCGTGACGCTTCTTCGCAGGTGGCCAGTGCCTCAAGCCAGGTTGCGGGGGCCTCCGATGAATCAGCCAAGATCAGCCTGCAAACCTCCTCGGCCATTGACGAAGTTACGAGCACGATGCACGAAATGAGCGTGAACGTGCAAAACATGGTGAAGAGCACGCAGGTGCAAGCCTCGAGCGTCAGCGAAACGTCGGCTTCCATTGACGAGATGGTCGCTTCGATCCAAAGAGTGGCGGATACGGCAAAAGTGTTGCTGGACATCTCCAATCGTTCCCGGGAAGAGGTGCATAGCGGCATCACGACGATGGAAAAAGCCACCGATGGATTGAACAAGATCAATACGACGATTCGGTCGTCGGGAGAAATTATTGATGTCCTGGGTCAAAGAGCCGATGACATCGGCAAGATCATCGAGGTCATTGACGATCTGGCGGAGCAGACGAACCTGCTGGCCTTGAATGCCGCTATTGAGGCGGCCCGCGCCGGAGAACATGGCTTGGGTTTTGCGGTTGTCGCGGATGAGGTTAGAAAACTTGCGGAAAAGTCGGCTCAATCCACCAAGGAAATTTCCGAACTTATTCAAAGTATTCAGAAAGAAGCCAGAAAAGCCGTCGAGAACATGGAGCAAAGCACCGACATTGTGAATGAGGGGCTAGGGCTTGGCGAAGAATTGAATGGAGCGCTGCGCAAAATCTCGAACGTTGTGACCGAGGTCTATAAATTCGCGCAAGAAATCGGCGCCGCGACCAATGAGCAGTCCCACGGTTCTTCGCAGATTGCGCGGGCGACCACGCGGTTGAACGAAATCACACACGAAATTAACTCCGCCGTGGAAGAACAAGCGTCGGGAGCCCATGCGGTGGTGAAAGCCATGGAGCGGATGCGGGAATTAGTGCAGCAAACAACCTCCGGTTCAACGGAACTCGCAGCTTCGGCGGAACAAATGTCGAAGATGTCACGCGAGCTAATGGATTCTATGGGACGGTTCGCCCTCGAACAAATGGAGCGGGCGCTGATGGGCGATGAAATCCGAATGAGAAAAGGCGCGGCGCGCCAGGCTGCGGCCGGCTCCCGGGCGTAAGTACCGAACTTCACATGAACCGTGAAATGCACATTGTCGGCTTCCGCGTAGGGCGCGAAACTTATGGCGTCCCGATTGTTTCATTGCATGAAATCGTGCGTGTGCCGGAAATTACCGCCGTGCCGGATGCGCCGGATTACGTGGAGGGCGTGATCAATCTTCGTGGAAAAATTGTTTCCGTGATTGATCTCAGAAAGCGGCTGGGAGAGCGAGAAATAACCAACAGCCGGCGCAACCGGATACTGGTGGTGGAACACAATGGGCGACTCTCCGGCCTGATTGTGGATTCCGCGTCCGAAGTGCTTAAGGTTCCTGCTGAAGATATAGAACCGTCGCCAACTCAATTCGAGGAAGGTGGGCTGAACTGCGTAACGGGCCTCGGAAAATATCAGGGGCGCCTGATCGTATTGCTTGATATGTCGAAGTTGCTCGAGTACACCGGACTTCAGCGGAACGCGAAAATGGCGGCTAGCGCCAATCCAATACCTGCGACAAAGATTTCCAAGGCGGCCGCGGCAAGATAGCGAACAGAATCTACCGGAAGAGAGCCAATGAGCACACCAGCCCTCGCGATGCATGTCTCCGATGCCGAATTGAAGCTTTTACAGGCGCTTGTCTATCAGGAATGTGGAATGCATTTCGATGCCAGGCGGGCCCATTTCCTGCAAGACCGCTTGCAGCGAAGGCTTAAAGATTGCCGACTCGATTCTTTTTACAGCTATTACCGGCTGCTCGTCAGCGATGAGGGAAGGCAGGAACTGTCAAAGCTGCTCGAAGACCTCACTATTAATGAAACCAGCTTCTTTCGTAATAAAGCGCAGATAGATCTGCTTCATCTGCATATATTGCCTGAGGTGCTGCGGCAGAAAAAGGAAAGTGGAGAATATCTTCTTCGCATATGGAGCGCGGGTTGTTCTACAGGACAAGAACCATACACAATCGCGATGCTGGTGGCCGATGCGCTCCACAATTATCAATTTAGGTTTGAGCAAACTGCGCCACTCATCTGGCCCAAGCCACTCATACCGAGTCCATGGAAAGTTGAAATTCTCGCAAGTGATCTTAACTATTCAGTTTTGCGAGCGGGGCAGGAGGGGAGTTACTCGGAAAGCCAGATGGCCTCAGTGGACTACAGCTATCGCCTGAGGTACTTCGACAAGGTGGGCGAACGCTATGCCGTCAAGAAGGCGGTAAAAGAGCTGGTTCATTTCGACTTTCACAACCTTAAGACCGAATACCTGCCACAGCACAACGACATCATTTTCTGCCGCAACGTGATGATGTATTTCGACGAACCGGAACAGAAGCGGTTAGTTGAAAAATTCGCGCGCTGCCTCAATCCCGGTGGATATTTATTTGTCGGCCACGCCGAGAGCTTGCGAAATCTTACCGACAAGTTCACATTGCTCTACCGGGAAAGCGGAACCGCATACCGGCACGTCGAGGCACAGCGATGACGCAATTTTCCGATGGACCGGGCGACGAACTGCGCGAACTCTTTTTTGAGACCGCGCAGGAATTGTTGCAGGCCCTGAACGATGAGGCGCTAAAACTCGAGAAGCAACCCGGCGACATTGAGGCAATGCGGGGCATGCGCCGCACCGTGCACACGCTGAAAGGCGACGCTGCCGCATGTGGTTTCCGTGAACTTAGCGAACTAGCCCATGAACTGGAAGATGGGCTTGCGGCCGAAGTGGTGCCAACTCATGTTTCTCTCGCTGAAATTGCGTTTTGTGCCGCCGATACTTTTGATGCCATGCTGGCGGCCTATCAGCGCGGCAAGAAGTTGCCCCCTGTTATCGGGGTGAAAGAACTTCTTCGCGAGCTGACCGGAGCAAAAATCACCAAGAAGGCGCGGCGTGCGAAAGCGGTGCTCGCTCCCGCAGTGGTTTGGACTGAATACGAGAGACTGCGGATTCAGGAAGCGACGGGGCGAGGCAGACATAGTTACCAAATTACCGCACAGATTGATCCGCTTTGCGCGATGCCAATGGCTGCGCGGCAACTTGTCATGATGGAGTTGAGCAAGATCGGAGATGTTCTCGCTACTCGCCCGGAGGCGGGCTCCGAAGGAACCAGCAAAGAACTAACTCTTGTTGTGGCAAGTGATCAATCGAAAGATGTAATCGCTTCCCGGTGCCGCATTCCAACCATCATCGCTGAAGTGAATGTACAGGCTCTTGACTTGGGCACTCCCGCTGCGCAATCAACGCCAAACCCGGAATCTGCCACAGCAATCCCCATTCCAACTGAACTGAGCCTGCTGGCCGACGAATCCCTTCTTACTGAAGACCATGTTCTGTCCAGGACATTCTCCGAACTGGAAGGACCGCCGAATCAGCTTCCGCTTCAAAGCGCGGAGAACACTCTGCGAGTGGACTCGAGTCGTATTGATACCGTTCTTAATCTTGTGGGAGAACTGATTATCGGAAAGTCCATGCTTCAGCAGGCGCTCAACGAACTCGCTAAGCTACATCCCCGGGAAGCGATACGGGGAAAGTTTGCCGATGCCATGGCATTCCAGGCCAGAGTGCTGGGAGACCTTCAGCGCTCGGTGATGAAAGTGCGGATGGTTCCAGTTGAGCAGTTGTTTCGCCGTTTTCCGCGACTGGTGCGCGACGTCGCGAAGCGTTGCGGCAGAGATGTCCAGCTGGACATAAGGGGGCAGGACACTGATCTCGATAAGAGCTTGCTCGACGCAATCGCGGAGCCTCTTACACATATTGTTCGGAATGCGGTCAGTCATGGCATTGAGGCAACTGAGGAACGGCGAAAAAATGGCAAGCCGGAAAAGGGTACTGTCCGGCTCGATGCTTATCATCACGCCAGCCATGTGATTATTTCCATCAGTGACGATGGTGCAGGCATTGATCCGCAAAAAGTAAAAGACAAAGCGTTGAAGCAAGGCATCATCTCTTCGGCAGAGGCGTCACGTCTTACCGATTCCGAAACAATTGATCTGGTATTCCGGCCTGGCTTCAGTACCGCGGAAGAAATTACGGAAATATCAGGCCGGGGTGTGGGATTAGATGTGGTTCGAAGTGTTTTGCAAAGGCTGAAGGGCACGGTGGACATTCAGACTCGCATAGGCGAGGGCACGACCTTCCGTTTGAAGCTGCCATTGACGCTTGCCATCATCAAGGCATTATTGTTCCGCGTGGAACAGCGGCTCTACGCAATCCCGTTGAATGCGGTTGCGGAAATTACGCGAGCGTTCGAATCGGACCTGCATCAAGTTGAGTCTTATGAAGTCTTGCAATTGCGCAACCAGGTGCTGCCGGTCATGCGGATGGGACGCATAGGTAGCGGACACTCCAATGCTTCCGGAAAGATCTTCGTGCTGGTGATTGCATTTGGAGAGCGCAAACTTGGGCTCATTGTTGATTCGTTGGAAGGCGAAGAGGAGTTAGTAATTAAAGCGCTGGATGATTGCACTATTACGACGGACCTCGTGAGTGGAGCTTCGATTCTGGGTGACGGGCGAGTGGTGCTCATTATGAATCTTGCGGCCATTCTGGAACGATTTTCGACCTCCCGTTCAGAGCAGAAAGATGGAAAAGCCTCCTCCGAGCTGTTGCTTTCGCAAGCGGAGCGGGCGCAATTTGCGGCTGCGGCTGCTGGAGCCAGCCAATGATAATGACCGAGTCAGTTCGGGTGCTGGTGGTGGACGATTCCGCATTAATGCGCAAATTGATTCCGCAGATCATCGAAACCGACAGCTCCATTCAGGTTGTGGGCACTGCGATGGATGGAAATTTCGGCCTTAAGAAAATCGAAGAATTAAGACCGCAAGTGGTCACGCTGGACTTGGAAATGCCAGGTATGGGCGGCCTCGACATGCTCAAGGAGATCATGCGCCGCTATCGGTTGCCAGTCATTGTTGTGAGTTCGCACAGCACTGAAGGCGCGTCGGTCACACTCAAAGCCTTGTCCATGGGAGCGTTTGATTTCGTTGCCAAGCCGCGAGATGTCTCTGCCCGCATGCCGGAGATCGCGCGCGAACTGATTGGCAAGATCAAAGCGGCGGCACAGAGCCGGGGAGTAAATCTTCCCTGCGTTCCTGGAACATTGCAGTCCACGCCTAAGATCGCGCCAGACTCGAAAAAGAATCCGACACGCTTTGTGGCGATCGGTGTTTCCACGGGCGGCCCGCAGGCTTTGCAATATGTACTGTCGCAATTTCCGCCTGATTTTCCAGGCACAATCGTCATCGTTCAACATATGCCGGAAGGGTTCACGGAGATGTTCGCCCGGCGTCTCGATGAGACCTGCGCGATTAAAGTCAAAGAGGCACAATCCGGCGATTTGTTGCTTTCCGGCCGGGTGCTGATTGCTCCTGGAAACCGCCACCTCAGGATGAAGCGTCTTCCGCTGGGCAACATCGTTGTGTTAGGCGACGATGCCAGGGTAAATGGACATCGCCCATCCGTTGACGTTTTATTCCAGAGTCTCGCGGAGGATTTTGGCGAGCAGGGAACCGCAGTCCTGATGACTGGCATGGGGGACGACGGGGCTGAAGGCTTGGGAATGGTCAAGGCAGCGGGAGGATTGACAATCGCTCAGAGTGAGGATTCCTGTGTTGTTTACGGTATGCCGAAAGCGGCTATCGAAAGAGGATACGCAGTTCGCGTAATTGAGTTGGAAGCGCTTGCCAATACATTGCAGGTGCATTGTATGGAGAACCGATCCAGAATTCTCTCCCGGACCGGCAAGTCGGCTGGGGTTGGAAAGCCCTAACCGTGGAATGACATTCGAAGTTGTGACGCAGAGACTTACGGCACTGGAGGGTGCTTATATGGAACAATTTGTGCCAGTACGACGCAGCAAAGATGGGCAGCCAGTTCGCTATCTGATCGTGGACGATTCAGTGTTCGCCCGGAAGAACCTGGCTCGCATTATCGAGACGTTTGGTGGGCAAGTGGCCGGCGAAGCAGGGGACGGCGTGGCCGCAATCACCGAATACACCCGCATCAATCCTGACATTGTGCTCATGGACATCACCATGCCGCAGATGGAGGGAATTGAGGCCGCGGAAAAGATCGTGCAGCAGCATCCAGAAGCGAGAATCGTCATGGTGTCTTCCGTCGGATATCAGGAAAACATTGTGGCGGCTCTGCAACGAGGCGCGCGCCATTTCGTTCAAAAACCGGTAAAGCCGGAAGTATTGTATGAAGTGATCAAGTACGTCCTCGGTAACGACGCTGAAGTGGCGGATGCGGCGGGGGCCGGAGCCTGATATGAAGATGGAGCTGATTCAGCCTTTTATCAACGCAGCCGACGCGGTGTTGGCTCCAGGATTGAAGTCGCCCATGGCGATTGGACACCTCAGCATGGAGGAGGAGACCTATCGCCGAAAAGGCATCGCCGCACTCGTGTGGCTGACTGGCGACATCGAAGGAAGGATCATCTTTGATCTCGATCCGGCAACCGCCCGGAGCGTTGCCAGCCATTTCGCTGGTTGCGAATTGCCGGAAACGGACAATCTTGTTCCGGAAGCCGTGTGTGAATTGGCGAACCAGGTGATCGGCAATGCCGTCGCCACTTTGAACGATCAGGGATTCCATTTCCGTGTGCATCCGCCAGCCCTGCTTACCGCGGAACATGGCTCAAAAAGCACTGAGGACACGGAGGCCATGGTTCTGTGCTTCGAGACTTCCAGCGGAAACATCTTCATGAACATCGCGCTGCGATATAAGAAGCAGCAGGCCGTAGCGGCGGGGTAGTGCGTGGGCGGCGTGATCTAGCCCGCTACGTGCGGATAAAAAGCAGTTAACCCCAGTTATGCGTATCCTTCGTTGGCTAATTTGCAAACATCTTGTAGCTTCGCTCGCCTCGTTAAAGTTTAGGAGCCCATCCGCAGCCAAACTCTGCGTCTCACCATGCAGTTGTTGGATCAAGCATCTGTAATCTGAGCGATCTGATAGTTCCACGCGACTTTGAGTGCGGTGGCAATTTCAGCAGCTTGCAACTTTTCGATGATAATGCGATTGAAGGTTTCGCGACCAGATCGTCCCAGAGTGGCAAGCAGGATTCTCAACCAATCGCGCATTTGGAGGAAGTTAATTTCGTGGCCCTGTGCGAAATACTGACGAACCTGACGGAGCACGTCGTCACCCACTTCGTTTCGCACAAAGAAAAGGTAGTCTTGAATCCCTTGAGGCGCAATTTTTGTCTGGAAGGTAGCCGTCACGCGGTTTCTGTCGACAGGTCGCTCAGTGACTTCTACGGCCATAATAATCGCGTCTCCTGCACGAATCGTGATGTCACCACCAACTCCCACGGCTCGGTCAGCCGCGTTGATGCCCTGTACTTCGATAACCCATGAAAGCCCAAACGTGTCTCTTATGGTAGTAAACGCAGTCTCGATGAGTAGCACAGGAAACCTGCCGCCACTCGGAGTATCCAGCAAGCCTTCAATGAGTCTGTCATATTGTTCAAGGCTCAGCCGCTGCAGACGAGAAAGCGGGATTTCAGCGGCATCCCGGAGTTCAATAAGCCTATACAGCGTGTAGCGCAAAGTTCTGAGCAGATAAGATTCTTTCGCTTCGTCGACCTTGTCGATGATGGCCAGAAGTGCGTCAAAGCCCTCCTTGTCTCTCAGCCCATCCCGGGTTTCGGGTACAAACGCAACGGACCGCCGGAAAGCGGAGAGGAACGGACCTCTGGAGGACGGAATCCGTCTGTCGTGTAGAAATGGATTCACTACCCTTTCGTCCAGAGTCCGTCCGTTGTAGGAAGTCTCGCCCTGCCCTACGTAAGGCTTGTGAATATCAATGGTGAGATCTTGTAATTTTGCAAGAATGCAGCCGAGCAGAACCTCTCGATACGCCTGCGTTCTTGACTGGAAAATCTCGTCAAAACGTTCCCGCAGGGCAGCGTCTTTCCAAGTGGGTGGCTGCCCTCTCAGCGCTGCTTCCTCAACGGCATCAAACTCCCGGTCTAGTCGTTGACGTGTGGCTTGATAGTCTATCGGCATTCTTACCGTTGAGCCGCAGCCATAATAATCTAATAATTAACCCAGAGCGCCTCTTTTCTTAGTTTCTTAACGGAGTGACACATCTTTGACGCGGCATCGTGCCGATTGAAATCCTTGTACATCGTGTCCATTAAGTCGCAGCGATAGCCAGAAACCGCAACTTTGCCTTTCACCCGACGCAGCATGCCTGCGACTCGCCGATGATCTGCGTCCGTCATTTCATTTCCGTAGGCTTTGTCGTCGGTACGGGATGAGTGTGGGTACGGGGGGTCACAGTAAAATAGAGTTCCCTTGCTGTCATACAGATCAATCACTTCAGTCGCTGGCCGATTCTCGATCTGAACTCGGAGGAAGCGTTCCGCAATCGCAGGCAACGTTTCCACGCTACCAAGCCATCGTGAGACCACACCTGACATTCCCGCTCTCGATGTGTCCTTGCAATTCGCCCAGCGTCCCAAGCTCGCAGTCTGCGCTAGACCCGTTCGCACCTGCCTCGCTCGAATGAAAAAACGTCGCGCCCTTTCAAAGTCTGGAATCTTGTGACCATTTGTCGAGCAGGCAATGAAAAACTCCTCTCGTGAGAACGGGGTTAGCCCAATTGCCCTAATGAGATCGCTTCCGTTCTGACGTAGCACACGGAAGAAGGTCGAGACTTCTCCATCAATATCGTTATACGTCTCGACGGACGATGGTGGCCGGTTAAGAAGAACAGCAGCCGACCCGCCGAAAGGCTCGCAATAGTGATGGCAAGCAGGCAAAAGAGGCAGCAGCCAATCAAGGTGACTGAATTTTCCACCGTACCAGCCGAATGCGATAAGCCTTCGCCGTCTTCGGATCGTATCCACGCCACTTTTACTGGCAGCGTGAGCGAAGAGGTCGATTTGTTCGTCGTCGAGGTAGATGGGCGAAGGGCTTCCGGGCATGACTCTTTTGATTGTGCTCTCTTTTTCGCGCTTTAACGCTGTGAATTTCAAAGATTTAATTTGATGAACAAAACTAGTTCACGATGCGGGAATGTTCCGGAAAAGGTATGCATAGCGTGCGCTGATCGAACTACCCTCGGTTTCCTTCTCCACTCTTGTAGGAAAAGCCCCAGTTTATTTCTGAAGATGGCTTTATTTTAACGGCCACACATTTTCGCGCAGTACCGCTTTTGCTATTCACTCTCACGGGGTAGCCAACACAAATACTGGGGCCTGCGAAGGCGGTACTCCTGCGGTTGCTGGGGCGGGCGGAAAAGAGCTTACCGGAGACTGAAGATTCGTAATGACAGTATTCGGCGGATACGGTTCGCTGCTGGTGGGAACGGCGCTGATCACGGTCGTGCTGCCCGCGTCACAGTTCGCCACATAAACTCTCGAGCTGTCCCCGGCCGCAGCTATGGAGAGGCGGAATCGAACTGCGCCTTGCGATCCTACCGGGCCAGGGGCTCCGCAGACCGTCGCATTTGTCATATCCACACTCACGCTTCCCAAAGGAATCACGGAAGAAAGCTTGTTGCTGTTTGAACTAATCACGGAAACTTGCGATGTGATGCACGGGGCCGAAATGCCAGCGCATGTCGAGCCAATCTGATAACTGGCTACATAAGCACCGCTGCCGTCGGGCAAGGCAGTCACCGAAACCGGAGCAAAGGTTGCGGGGCACGGAGGAGTTGAGCCGGACACAACGCAATCCGTTGCCAGAAGGCTGGGAGGATCCGCAGACACATCAACAATACTCACGCTGCCATTGACTGGGTTCGTTACGTACAGCCGGTTGCGTTTGCTATCTAAGAACATGAAATTCGCGCCGACGCCTACCGATACGGGATTGGGCAGAATCGCATCCGTGGATGTGTCAATCGCAGATAAGGTTCCCGCGCCAGCGTCGAGGATGTAGGTGCGGGCGCTGTCCGATCGAGCCGCAACCCAGACGGGAGAAACCCACGAATTCACCACGGCAGGGTTGAGTGAACTGTCGGAAGGGTTAATGCTACTGACCGAACCAGGAGTAGTGCCATTGCCCTGGTTAGCCACGTAGAGCTTGGTGCCATTCGGCGTCTCGGCCATTGCAACCGGCTCAATGTTAGGATTCGGAACGGTCGGGCTGAGCGGGATCACGCGCACGACAGCATTTTGAGTCGTGGAAATCGCCGCCACAGTCCCCGTGCCAAAGTTTGCCGAAAACACGGTGTCATTCTGCGCGGTTGCCACGAATACAGGGTTCGACCCCGGCGGCAGACTGATCGTGGTTACAGGCTCCAGGTTGGTGGCGTTTGGCGTGCCAGGCTGATATTCGGAAAGCGTATTTTCGGCTCTATTGGCAATGTATATCTTCGTACCGTCCGGAGTTTGGACGGCGTGTACGGGTCCAACGCCGGTTTTCACTTCACCCAATGTGGTATCGCCTGAAACGTCAATTTGGATGCTGCTTCCTGGGTTTTGAGGGCCGTTATCACTAATAACGAAGACGGCTTTACTGAAAGCTGAATTAGGGGAGCTGGGGATAATTGGGGTGGCGACCGGCCGATATACGTCCCCGCAACCAGCGCAAACCAAAAACAATAAAAACGCGCTTGCCGAACGCGCGATACGGACCCACTTCATCGGCACCCCAGGATAATGGTCATTACTCAAAAGAGTCTGATGTTAAGAAGAGCTTTCCATTCTAAATGGGCGAACGGGGAAGCGCCAGTAAATGAGAGGAGAACGAGCTTTGAGTTTAAATTTTCTCCCAGCACTTCCCTAAGAGGGATGCCGCACACATCAGGGTGGTTGCTCGCATCGGCGAGAGGGAATACGCGGCAGCAAACGTCAGAACTAGCGACAAAAACGCGATCCGCTTATCCCCGGCCTCGCGCCTTCTTTCCTGACGCTGCGGAGTGTGGAGCTGTGGCCGCCGGCTTTTTCTTGCCTTCCATTTCCGCGAGGCTTTGTTTTAACGCGGACATTAAATCCACGACAGGAGCGAGCTTTTTCGGTTTTTCTACTTCTGTGATTTTTCCACCTTCCAGTTTAGTTTGAATCATTTTTTTCAGATTCTCCTGGAAGGTGTCGTGATATTTCTCTGGGTCCCACTTATCCGCAAGCGCTTCTATCAACTGGTGCGCGACTTTAACTTCAGCATCTTTGAGCTCGACGTCGGGAGCCCCGAATCCTTCAACTTCCCGAACCTCGTCGGCGTAATACATTGTGTGCAACATCATTCCGCCATCGCGAGGACGCAAGAAAACCGTGTATTCCCGGTTGTGCATGGTCAGCTTGGCAATCGCGACGTAGTCGCTTTCTTCAAGGGCCTTTGTGAGCAAAGCGTACGGGCGGCGGCCGGCTTCTTCGGGCATCAGATAATAAGAAGACTCGAAAAACACCGGGTCTACTTCGTCTGCTTTCACGAATTCCAGAATTTCCATTGTTTTGGCGGTCTTCGGTTCGATCTTCTTGATCTCCTCGGGCTCGATCACGACGTATTCATCCTTGCGATATTCGTAGCCCTTCACAATTTCGCTGCGCTCGACGACGCGATTATCCGCCGGACAATAGAGTTGTTGTTTGACGCGTTGAAGGTCGTCGCGATGCAACATGTGGAAGGAGATGCTTGAACTACGCGCGCCGGAAAATAGGCGTACCGGCATAGAAATCAAGCCGAAGGTAAGATATCCAGACCAGACGGAGGCCGCCATCGTTTCACCTCACACGTTGTAGCGCCAGGCAGATGCGCCAAGGCGTTGAGTTTAAACTACAAACAGCTCTTTGATGCAGGTTCGGTGGGGGAGTAATGCGACTGTAACCCGCAGAGTAATGGGTTATGTTCAAACGAATCGCTAGATGTTGTGGTGGCCATGCGAGGATTGAATGTCTGACATGGTAAGTCAACTATTCAGAGCTTATTCGCACTTAGCCGAAACTTCTGGGCGATCTTTGTGGCTCTGCCTTATTGTCACGCTTGCCTTCGCGATAGTCGCTTTCCTCGCGCGAGCAGTGAGTTTCTCAGGGGGTGTGGCCGGGGTCGTAGTTTGTTTCCTGCTTTGCGCGGGAGCCGGACTGCCCGCGTTAGCTCCGCTGTTGACGGTATTTGCAATGGCGTGGCTGGGTACGAAAGTTGGATATCAGGAAAAAGTAAAAATCGGCACTGCCGAAAAAATTGAAGGTCGTAATGCGCTTCAAGTGTTGGCAAACCTGAGTGTGGCCGCCGTTTGCGCGACGCTCTATTCCTTCACCGGCAAAGCAGCGTACCTGGTTGCTATGGCTGCCTCGCTATCGGAGGCTGCCGCCGACACTGTATCGAGTGAAGTAGGTCAACTCAGCAGGGAGAAAGCGCACCTCATTTCAACTTGGGAAGAAGTGCCTCCTGGAACAGATGGAGCAATCACCGCTCTTGGCACAGTCTCAGGAATCGCGGCGGCAATGGTGGTGAGCGTCGTGTGCGCACTGACGGGAACGATCTCCTGGAAGCGGTTCGCTATTCCCATTCTAGCTGCGCTATGCGGAACGATCACCGACAGCTTCTTGGGAGCTTTATTTGAGCGGCGAAAAATCCTGAACAATGACGCGGTTAATTTTCTAGGAACACTGGTTGCCGCGCTGATTGCAATATCCGCGTAACTCGAAGGCCCATGTCCTCCAGTTTGTTGAGTCAGGCTTCGGTCAATGTAAGAATGTAAAGAATCTAAAAAAGTTCGCCTATCTTTTGTCTAACAGCATTTTAATAAATTAGTCGAACTTTTTCGCCCCGCGAGCGTCTAAATAAATAGAGATCAACTCAGAATTGCTATGAGGACCAAGTCATTAATTATCGGATATGTCCTGGCGTTGGCGTTATTCCTTTTTGGCCAGCGGCGTAACACCGGGGCGCAGCCGGTTGGCTTTCACTCTGTCGTTGATTTGACGTATCCGGGCGCCACGGCATCGGCAGCAAGGAAGAGCGCAATCACTGGTTCCAGCGTGCTGAAAAATGCGGCTTACGCGATCCCTTCCTCGCGCAAGTACGTGGAGACTCGCCTGGATGCGCCCGCGGCTTTGGGCACAGGTTTATGGACTGCGGATCAAATTCCTGCGGAACGGCTGGTTGCGCCTTTGGTGGTACTCGATGTCAGGGACGGCGCGAAGAAGAATCCCAATTATCAGCTATCGGTTATTGATATCGCGAATTGGGAGCGAATTCACGGCGAAGTTCCTCCCGGTTCTGTTGTGATGGCCCTTACAGGCGCCACCGCGCAGCAGGATTATTCGGGTCAAGACCGGGCCACGCGTTCTGCCGGATATTCCGCAGATGCGGCAAAATTCCTAATCGAAGGGCGCGATGTAGTTGCTCTCGGCACCGATTCTGGAAGCGTTGATGTTGGAGCATCCAAAAATTCTTCAGTATCTAAGTACACGCTGTCGCGCGACGCTTACCTCATCGAAAACGTCGCAGATCTAGATCGTGCGCCCACGGATGGCGGAATCGTGATGGTTGCGCCACTGAAATTGGGAAACCGCAGCAATGCTCCCGTCAGAGTTTTGGCTCTGGCTCGATAGGCGTCCCGCACCGAAATAACAATTAAACTTTCGCGCACACATTTTTGCAGCTCTTCCCATCTCGATCTCATCTATTTCACTGACCAAGTATTACGGAGGGCAAGATGAGTGACGATCCGCGATATCCAATTGGTAAATTTAAATATCAAGGCTCCCCAAGCGAAGAACAGCGTCAACAAATGATTACCGATATCGAGGCGACCCCGGCGGCGCTGCGTTCGGCGGTCGCGGGCCTATCGCCAGAACAGTTGGAGACCCCGTATCGCGACGGCGGCTGGAACGTGCGCCAGGTGATTCATCATCTCCCGGACAGCCACATGAATGCGTATGTGAGATTCAAGCTCACGTTGACCGAGGACGTGCCGACGATAAAGCCGTACATGGAAGCCGGCTGGGCAAAGTCGTCGGACAATCTTGCGACGCCGATTGAAACTTCCCTGGCCTTGCTGGATTCGTTGCATCAGCGGTGGATATATCTTCTGCGATCAATGAGTGCTGAAGATTGGAAGCGTAATTTCCGGCATCCCGATGCTGAACGATTGGTGCCGCTGGAAAAGAATTTGGCGATCTATGCCTGGCACGGAAAGCATCACGTCGCGCACATCACAGAATTGCGAAAAAGAATGGGTTGGTGACGGCTTCAAAAATCGAGCCGAAGCTGGAACTTTTGCGAGTTTAACCCCGCCGTTTACTCTTCCGTAACCCGCATACCTCTTCCACGATTTCGAGTCTGGATTTATCCTGCTTAGGTAGCCGTTTCGATCCCACTCGCTATGATTCCTTTTCGACTATATGCATTTGCCGCAGGCAGCCTTGCCGCGGTATTCGCCGGTTATTTTATTTTTCGCCAAAAGCCTAAGACTGCGAAAGAACTGGAAACCATGCGCCGGGAACGGCTTGATCAGGTTGGACGCATAACCGACGGCACTGTCATTGACGTGCAAGAGCAAAAAGCCACCGAGGAGAACTTTGCGACTTTCCTGATCTTTCAATATGACGTTGCCGGGGTTTCCTACGAAGCTTCGCAGGACGTGACCTACCTGAGGCAACGAATCAATCTTCATTCGTGCCGCCTGGGAGTGCCCACGTCGGTCCGATACGATCCCCATAATCCCGGCAATTCGATCGTAGTGTCGGAGCGTTGGATGGGATTAAGGCAGTAAGAGGGTAAAAACGGATATTCTCGTCAGGATATAATCTGCCTTCAAATGGGATCGTTTTTCCGATTGGTTCTGCTCGGGCTGGTATTGCTCGTTGTCGCATTAGTGTCGGCGGTTACCGCAATGCAGATTGCTATTCACGGCCGGGAAGTGAATGTCCCAAATCTGGATGGGAAGACTCCGGCGGAAGCGCGCAGGATTGCCGAACAGGCGGGACTGTCCGCGGATGTCGAGAGCCAGTACTACAGCTCGACAGTTCCTGAGGGCAAGATTTTGTCTCAAGCGCCCGTTGCCGGCACCAAGGTTCGCCGTGGCTGGCAAGTTCGCGTGGCCGAGAGTCTCGGTCCGCAAAGGGTGCAAATCCCGGACGCAATCGGAGAAAGCGAGCGAGCCGCGGAAATAAATATAAAACGGCGCGGACTCGATATTAGCTCACTTGCTACAACAGCAATACCCGGATATCCCGCTGACCGGGTGGTGGCGCAAACCCCGCGGCCCAATGCGAGTGAGATCTCAGCTCCACGGATAAGCCTTCTCATTAGCGATAGTCCCGCGCCGGCGGCATTTGTCATGCCAACCTTTATCGGTCAGACTCTGGCAAGCGCAACTTCCGCTTTGCGCGAGGCAGAATTACAAGTCGGAAAGGTGACGGTTGTCCCAATTAACAACGCGGCATCAACTGGGGCAACGGCCTCAGCGTTATCGTCATCTGTTTCGACCGCAACGGCGGCGAGAGTCATTATTTCTCAAGATCCCATTCCGGGGGACAAGGTAACTGAAGGCGCTTCGGTGAACTTCACGGCTCGCTGAGACTGCAAACTTTGAACTGCGCTACGTAGTGTGTCTCAATGAGTCTGCTAGGATGTCACTTTGATGCCTAAGTCGTAAAAGTGGCCATCAGGGGATGATCGCCAAGCTCCAGTAGCGAAAATCCAGGAGAAATTGCGATGAGGATGGGCCGGATTTTTCCCTTGCTGCTTGCGATATCCGGGTCAATGCTACCCACGCCGCTACGAGCACAATTGAATGGCCCGTCGGGGAGCTCGATACCGGACGCCGCCTCCTCATCACGTCCAGCCGTCAGTCCCCAGCCCCCAGTTATTGCCTATGTACGGCCCGGCGAGAGAACTAGACTTCGCAGCTACGTTTTTGAAGTCATCGGCCCTTATCCAATTGTCGGCGCTGCTTTCGCCGCCGGCATTAACCAGGCGGAAAGCACTCCTCCGGAATGGAAGCAGGGAGCGGCAGCCTATGGTCAGCGATTCGGATCCGACTTCGGCATCGCCGCAGTAACCACGACGACGCGCTATGCACTGGCGGAAGCGTTCCGCGAAGACACCGTTTACTACCGTTGCGAATGCAAAGGACTAATGCCGCGGCTGGGACACGCGGTGCTATCCACAGTGACGGCGCGCCGTGGCGAAGATGGCCACTACGCATTTTCTTTTCCGTCTGTGGTTGCGCCCTACGCCGGAACCATGACCGCCGTTTATGCGTGGTTCCCCAGCCGCTACAATGCCAAAGATGCATTTCGAATGGGCAACTACAACCTGCTGGGATTCGTGGGCGGAAACATCGCTTTAGAATTTCTTTACGGCGGACCACATACTCTGATGTCCCGCATCCTTCGAAAAAAAACAGATGCTCCCTAGGCAGGAGCGCAGTTCAGTCCATACTACTTTTTTCAAGTACGGCTGCGAAGAATCCATCACACGGATAAACTCCGGGAATGGTACGCAGATACGGGCCGCTGATAATCGAATCGAAATTCTCGCGGGTCAATGCCAGTTCGCCTTCCAGCCGCAATTTCTCCAAAAGTTCCAGGCAGTCCACCAGTCGAAAGGAGTCGCTTGCAGCGAGTGCCTTTTCGACCACGTCTGAGTTCTCTTCGCGTTCCAACGAGCAGGTCGAATAGACGAGCCTGCCCCCGGGAGCCACACAGCGCATCGCGGACTGGAGGATTTCGACTTGCCGCGCCTGAAGATCGTCAATATCGTTAGTCGTGAGCCGCCATTTGATCTCTGGGTTCCGGGCCAAAGTGCCTGTACCGGAGCAAGGCACGTCCACAAGCACGCGCTCAAAAAGAGCGCGGGTAGGAAGATGGAGAGCGTCGCTCGCAATGACGTACACGTTATCCGCTGAGACCAGCTTTCGTAATAAACGAGTGCGATGCGGATGCAAATCCATAGCGAGTATTTTTGCGTTGGAATTCCGCTCGGCGACTATGCGTGTCTTTCCCCCGGGCGCGGCGCAGCAATCGAGGATTGTGGACGCCCGGCCCACGAGCAGCGCTACGAGTTGAGAAGCCTCGTCCTGGATATTAACGAGTCCTTCTCGAAACGCCGCAGTTGCTGTCAGGTCGCCCGACTGAATTCTGCGTGCGGATGTTAGCAACTTCCCCGGTGCTAGTTGGATCCCTTCTCTTTGAAGTTCGGCCTCGACTGCCGGATCGGTCAGGCGGATGGAAGTCTGTGGGATCTTCTGATCGTACTCGCAGATTTGTTTCGTGACCGTCTCGCCGTGTTGGTGAATCCAGCGTTCGACAAGCCATTGCGGATGAGAAGCGCCATCGGCCAGTTGCGAAATGTTTTCAGTAGGAGACGAAAGCAACTTGTCTCTCAACTCGGGAAGGCGCGCTGAGAGCTTCCGCAATACCGCGTTGGCAAAGGGCGTGGCGGAACGTTTGCGAGAATGTTTTACCAACTCAACGCTTTCGTTGACGGCGGCTCGCGCGGGCACACGATCAAGAAATAACATTTGGTATGCGCCGAGACGCAGTGCAGTGAGAACTTCTATATCGAGCTTTTGAAGGGCCACGCTGGATGCTTTTGCAATTTCCTGATCGAGGAGAGAACGCCAGCGAAGCACGCCCATGACCAACTCAGTCGCTAAGGCATGATCCTGCTGCGAGAGGCTATGGAATTGCGATGAATGCAACAAGTCGGCGGCATACGCATGCTCACGGTCAACTTGGACCAGAACATAAGAAGCCGCGATGCGTCCAGAAGAGACTGCCAACGGTCATCTTCCTTTTCCCAGATGCTCGCCGTTTTGTGGCCGGTATCCTTGAATAAAATCATGCGCTGACATGCGCTTTTTGCCTTCGGGCTGCAATTCGATTAGCGCGAGGGAACTAGATTGGCCGCATCCCGCGAGCAAAGCGTCGTCTTCCACCAGCAGTTCGCCCTCTGCAATTGTGCGAGGCGCGGGTTTTGCCTTCCAAACATTTAAGTTTTTATTGCGAAAAGTGGTAAACGCTCCGGGCCACGGTTGAAATCCGCGCAGGCGATTATATATATCTTCTGCGCTGCGGTGAAAATCAATGCGTCCGTCGTCTTTCTTCAAAATGGGTGCAAGGGTTGCATTGGCATGGTCCTGAGGGTGCGGCTGGAGCGTTCCGGCCTGCAAGCCCTGGAGCGTATCAATCATGAGATCGGCGCCCATTGAAGCCAGCCTCGGACCAAGAGTTAAAGCGGTGTCATCCTCCTTGATGGGAACTTCCTTTTGCAACAAAATATCTCCCGTGTCCAAGCCGGCGTCAATGCGCATGGTCGTGACGCCAGTCGTTGACTCACCGCTAGCAATTGCCCATTGGATTGGAGCCGCGCCGCGATATTTAGGCAGCAACGAAGCGTGCAGGTTGATGTTGCCCAGCGGCGGCAGATCAATCATCCATTGAGGAATGATTCGACCGTATCCGACCACAATAATCGCATCGGGATTTAGCCCGATGATCTGATCGCGGAACTGGTCGTTATTTTTGATCTTTTCCGGCTGAATAATTTGCAATCGCAATTCAACCGCTTTTTGTTTTACCGGAGAAGCTTCAACTTCCATCCCTCGCCCGCGAGGCCGATCTGGCTGGGTCACCACGGCCCGAACTGGGAATCCTGCTTCTGCCAGCTTTTCCAGTGTTGGGACAGCGAACGCGGGAGTGCCACAAAATACGAGATTCATAGCGAATTAACGGAGCTTGCGAATGGGAAGGCTAATGCCTCGCATCGAGACTTAATTCTTACCATTCCCCGGCCTTCACCAGTTTGCGAATTTTGCGCTTAATGAGGTCACGTTTCAAGGCGCTCAGGTGACTGAGGTATAGCTTGCCATTCAGGTGGTCGGTTTCGTGAAGGAATGCTCGCGCCAATAACTCTTCGCCAGTCTTCTCAAACCATTTTCCATTCTCGTCCTGGGCGCGAACTGTCACCTTCTTAGCCCGAGACAACTCCTCGCGGAATTCTGGAATGCTCAAGCAGCCCTCGCTCTGCTTATGTCGTCCCTCTTTGTGAACGATCTCGGGATTGGCAAGCACCAGGCGGGCGTTCGGATCTTCTCTGAAAGTAATGTCAATGACGGCGAGACGCTTTGAAATGCCGATTTGTGGCGCCGCCAAGCCGACTCCGCGCGCCGCATACATGGATTCGAACATATCCTCTACGAGTTTTTTCAGCTCGTCGTCGAATACCGTGACCGGTTCGGCGGGCTTCTCCAGAACAGGATTTCCAAATTTCACGATGGGATAGATCATTCTGTAATCAGTAGTTCTTTAATTGTTGGCGGTAGCCTTCAAAATTTCGCAGGGTCTCAACCATGGAATCGCCGCCGAATTTTTCCAGGGCGCATCGCGCAAGTGTAAGAGCCACCATGGCTTCGGCGGCGACTCCGGCAGCGGGAACCACACAAACATCAGAGCGCTCATAGGCTGCCTTCACTGGTTCGCGGCTCGCGAAATCAACTGATTGCAGTGGCCGGCGTAATGTCGAAATCGGTTTCAAATATCCTCGTACGCGAATGTCTTCTCCATTCGAAACGCCTCCTTCGATTCCTCCGGCGTTGTTTCTGTTGCGTGTGAAGCCGGTGAAGCCCACAGCCTCGCCATATCCGATTTCATCGTGAACTTCTGAGCCGCTTGCCGTGGCCGCGGTAACGCCCGCGCCAATCTCGACGGCTTTCACAGCCTGCAATGACATGACGGCGGCGGCGAGGAGAGCGTCCAGGCGTTCGTCCCACTGAGCATATGTGCCCAACCCTGGTGGGACATTGTGGGCGACGACCTCGAAGATGCCGCCAACTGAGTCTCCCGTTCGGAGGATCTTGTCCACCTCGCCCTTCATGCGTTGCTCAGCTTCGGGATCAATACAGTTCAGCAAGACTTCGTCTTTTTTCCAAAGATCATGGATCTGCTCCCATGAGGGCTGAACATTCTCGAGCGACGCCTTGCCGACGGCAATTACATGGCTAAGCACACCGATTCCAAGCTCAAGCAGGAACAACTTTGCCAACGCGCCAATTGCGACGCGGGCAGCCGATTCCCGCGCGGACGCTCGCTCGAGCACGTAACGAGCTTCGGCAAAATTATATTTTAAGGCTCCAGCGAGATCCGCGTGACCTGGTCTTGGCGAAGCGACCTTTTTGTGTTTTTCTGGGTCGCCGACTTCGACCGGCAGAGCCTCAGTCCAATTTTTCCAATCTTTATTTTGCAGAATCACAGAAATGGGTGAGCCTATCGTCTTTCCATGCCGAACACCCGACAAAATGTGAGCGGTATCCCGCTCGATCTTCATCCTTCCGCCGCGTCCATAGCCTTGTTGGCGACGCCATAGCTCGCGGTCCATGAAGGCTTGATCTACCGCCAGTCCGGCGGGCAAACCCGACAAAAAAGCTACAAGAGCTTCTCCGTGGGACTCTCCCGATGTGAAATAACGCAACATTCCTTTGGATTGTATCTGATAGCACGGGCAAACCCCTTCGCCTAGACACCATCCTAGTTAGGCTTGGTAAAGAGTATGCCGAGGTGTCAGGATTTTGGCGCCGCGACACTGTGGCTGAAAGGTTCAGGGAATGTCGGGATCAGAGGCGAGCTCTCGGAGATTTCTTCGTGAATTTCCAATGACCGAACCCCGCTCGTCCGCTGAGCGCGTCCCAACCGAGACCACATCGCTTCTCCGCGCGCATGAGAGTGAACGCAGGCGGCTGAGCCGGGAACTGCACGACGAGGTCGGACAGGGGTTAATGAGCTTGCGTCTTTCTGTCGGCATTTTGGTAAAAGATGCGGCGGAGGGACCTTTGAGGAGAAGGGCGCAAGCAACGCTCGACATTCTCGATAACACTATTGATGGCTTAAGGCGGATTCTTGGCCGCCTGTCGCCAAGGCCGTTGGAGAATCTGGGCTTGCTTGGCGCCATCCGGAGGGAAGCGGATTTGCTGGCTAAACAAACGGGAATGATCCCCGATGTGTCGCTGCCCAAGCGGTTGAGTTTAGAGGATCACGAGGTCGAAATTGCAATTTATCGCCTGGTTCAAGAGGCGCTTCACAACATCGCGAAACATTCTGGCGCGAAGAACTTCAGCGTGGGCTTGCGGGGTTCAGCGAAGAGATTGAGGCTGCAAATCTCCGATAACGGAGCGGGGTTCGGCTCGAAGACTGCGACTTCTGTAGAGAACTTCGGCGTGGCTGGCATGCGAGAGCGGGTTAAAGAACTGGGCGGAACTTTGCGGATTTACTCAATTAAGAATGGGGGCACACGCCTCCAAATTGAAATACCTCTGGAATCGGCGGTCATACGCACGATGCAGACGTTGGTCCCGAATGTTGGAACGAAGGCGAGCTGACCGTGAATTTCACTGAGCCAAACGAATCCGGTGCAAATGCGACCATCAAGTGTGTGATCGTTGACGACCACACACTTTTTCGTGATGGACTGCGCCGCGTGCTCGAAAGTGAGTCCGATTTGGAGGTCGTTGGAGAAGCCAGCGACGCCGCCGGAGCACTGGAAAAAGTCAGGGAACTGCAACCGGATGTCGTGCTCATGGACATTGGAATGCCCGGGATGTGCAGTTTCGACGCGGCAAAGCAGTTGGTTCAGGATCATCCCAATACACGGCTGATATTCCTCACCATGTACGAAGAGGAGGAATATTTGCTTCGATGCATGAGCTGTGGGGCTGCTGGATTCATGTTGAAGGATTCCCCGGCCCCCAAAGTCATTACTGCAGTTCGCGAGGTCTTTCAAGGACACAAATATTTGAGTCCGCAAATTCTGGGAAGAATGGTGGACGATGTTCGTGCTCGTTCCGTTCGCAATTCGAGCCGTGGAACGATGCTGACGCCCCGTGAGCGCGAGATCATAAAACTGATTGCTGAAGGCAACTCGGTTAAGCAGATCGCGGCCATCCTGGGGCGCAGCGTTAAAACAGTTGAGGCTCACAAATTTAACCTGATGCGCAAACTCGACATCCATAACAAGGCGCAACTCGTCACCTACGCCATCCAGAAGAAAATTGTAAAGCTCCCCGCATAACGAGAGAAGCATTTCGAGCGCCATCCCGATTCAACCCCTAGCACCTCAACGCTTTTTTGCAAACGACTCGTTTTACTCCGCGAGCATATTATTAGAATGGAATGTCGAAAGATTTCGCGACTTCAATCGTACGCACTCTGCGGGAAGCTGGATACCAAGCGTACCTGGTTGGCGGGTGTGTGCGTGACCTGCTGCTTGGCGGCGAACCGGCTGATTACGACGTTTCCACCGATGCCACTCCCAACGAAGTCATGAAGATTTTTCCAGACACCTATGCGGTGGGCGTGCAATTTGGCGTCGTGTTGGTGCCTCCACCTAAAACTTCGGAGACCGAGACCAAAAATGGCACGGTTGAGGTCGCAACTTTCCGAAGCGACATCGGATACACGGATGGTCGTCATCCCGACCAAGTTCGGTTCAGCAAAGATGCGAGGGAAGACGTCGCGCGCCGCGATTTCACAATCAACGGCCTGCTGCTTGACCCAATCAGCAATCAAGTTCTCGATTTCGTTGGAGGAAAACTGGATTTAGCCGCGGGCATTATCCGCACGATCGGAAGTCCCGAGTTGCGATTTGCGGAAGACAAACTGCGAATGCTAAGGGCTGTCCGATTTGCATCGCGTTTTGGATATGTAATTGAGCCGGGAACATTTGCCGGGATTCAAAAGCTGGCGTCGCAAATTCATCAGGTTTCCTGCGAGCGGGTGCGCGATGAACTGACAAGAATGCTTACTGAGGGCCACGCGAGGGAAGCATTCACGCTGCTCGACGAAACCGGATTGCTCGTTGAACTCCTTCCCGAACTTTCAGCGATGAAAGGTGTTCAGCAGCCCGCGCAATTTCATCCTGAGGGAGACGTTTTTGTTCACACGATGCTGTTACTCAGTAAGCTGGCGCATCCTTGTTCCCCCACTCTCGCATGGGGCGCGTTGTTGCATGACGTGGGCAAGCCGCCAACTTTCCGCGTTGCACCAGACCGCATTCGCTTCGATGGTCATGTGAACATTGGCGTGAAAATGGCAGAGAAGATATGCGACCGGCTTCGATTTTCCAACAGCGAGAAGAATCAAGTTCTGGCGCTGGTGGAAAATCACATGCGCTTTGCGGACGTTGAGCGAATGAAAGAATCCACATTCAAAAGATTTATTCGGATGCCGCAGTTTGAAGAACACCTCGAGCTGCATCGGCTCGATTGCGAGTCGGCCCATGGGGACTTGTCGCTTTATAACTTCACGCGAAATAAAATGGCGGAGTTGACTCCTGAAGCGATTCGTCCGGGGCCGCTGGTTACGGGGGAAGATCTGATCGCGGCGGGATACAGCCCTGGCCCGAAGTTCAAGGAGATTCTCGCCGCGGTTGAAGACGGACAGTTAGAGGGGAATTGGGATTCCAAAGATGCGGCCATCAAGTTCGTCAGAGACCAATTTCCGGTCAGTTAGCGAAAAACGATGCAAAAGCGCAGTTTTTTGAGAAATCGCAAATTTCTTGTCAAGCCCCGAAAACACCCTAAAAATCGCCAAGTGCATGAATACAAACCAAATATATTTACTGGAAACGTGGCGCATTTGGTGTATGGAAATTGTTATTCTAGATATAGGAGTCAAGAAAACTCACTGTCACAAGTGCTGGTGCGTTACAGCTATTTATGAATCGTCCGATGCAGCCTGTCGCTGTTGGACTGCAAACCATTGTTATCAGAAGTTTGCGGCAGGCCGCTGCCGAAGATGCCCCGTTGCTGGCATGGCCGCTGGCCTGCGGAAATAGCGTCTCGAAAAGGACGCGGGCCATTGATTTTGCCGAGGGAATTTTGCGGGTGGAAGTTCCAGATGCGGGCTGGCGTTCGGAGTTGCAAACGATTGCAGGCCAATATCTTGCAATTCTTAATCGTTACGTAAATGAAAGCGTCAAACGGATAGAATTTGTGATCGCAAACGACAAAGCTGTCCAAAGAGACCGAAGATGAATGTCACGGAAAAAGATGTCGCTTACGTCGCGGGCCTTAGCAACCTGGAACTGACTGCGGAGGAACGCGACCGCATGGTACGGGATTTGAATGCGATTCTTGGGCATATAGACACGCTCGAAAAACTGGACACGAGCAAAGTAGAACCGATGGCGCAAGTGTCCGACCGTTATGGGGTGGATGAATCAAAGCAAGGAAGTGAGCGCTTTGCATACGCCAGCCGGGAAGACATCCTTGAAGGATTACGAAAATCGCTGCCACACGAAGAAGCGCTGGCGAATGCGCCGGACTCGGATGGAATTTTTTTTAGAGTGCCCAAAGTGATTGAGCGATGAGCGCGGGAGGTTGGCGCTCAAGTCCATACAACACTCCTGATTTAGCTTCCAACATTTGAACTGTCCGAAACTACAGACGTTCTCGAAAATGGATCTCAACTTGCTCACAATTGACGGGGCTCGCAACGCCGTACGCGATGGTAGGACCACAGCCACCGCGCTGGCTGAGTCTTTTTACGCGAAGATCGCACGGGACGATCCGAAGATCGGTTCTTACCTCACGCTTGCAAGGGAACGCGGCCTCGCGAAGGCAGCGGAAATTGACAGTTTGGCGGCCCGAGGAGAAACTTTGCCGCCCCTTGCGGGCGTCCCAGTCGGTATCAAAGATGTGCTCGTCACTCGTGGAGTTCGGACCACGGCGGGGTCGAAGATTCTTGGGAATTACGTTCCTCCCTATGATTGCACGGCGGTGACGCGCCTTGAAGCAGCCGGGGCAGTGGTGTTAGGCAAGATGAATTGCGACGAATTCGCAATGGGATCGTCGAATGAAAATTCGGCGTGGAAGCCGGTGCACAATCCCCGTGATCTGAGCCGTGTGCCGGGTGGCTCGTCGGGAGGTTCGGCTGCGGCGGTGGCAGCAGATTTGGCGGTAGCCACGCTTGGAACTGATACTGGAGGCTCGATTCGGCAGCCTGCGTCGTTTTGCGGAGTGGTTGGTCTGAAGCCGACGTATGGGCGGGTGTCGCGCTATGGCTTGATTGCATTTGCTTCGTCGCTCGATCACATAGGTCCGCTGACAAAAACGGTGAAAGATGCGGCGATAGTACTGCGGACCATCGCGGGACGTGATCCTATGGATTCCACGTCCGCGGAAGTGCCGGTTCCCCATTACGTCGCGGAACTGGAAAAGCCAGTGCGTGGCTTGAAAATCGGGTTGGCGAAAGAATATCTCGCCGAAGGACTCGATCCCGAAGTCCGCCGCGCCGTGGAAGATGCAGTGCAGAGCTTGTCGGAGCTGGGGTGCGAGGTTGTCGAAATTTCTTTGCCTCACACGGAATATGCGATTGCAACCTACTACATTGTGGCGACCGCGGAGGCTTCCTCGAACCTGGCTAGATTTGATGGCGTCCGCTATGGGTATCGGGCCGAAAATGTTCGCAGCCTTTCGGAGATGTACCGGCGAAGTCGCGACCTTGGATTTGGCGCCGAAGTGAAACGCCGCATCATGCTGGGAACTTACGCGTTGAGCGCCGGATATTACGATGCCTACTATCTCAAGGCACAAAAGGTACGGGCCCTGTTGACGCGTGATTTCGAAGAGGCTTTCAAAAAAGTAGATGCGATTGTTACGCCAACCAGTCCCACTGCGGCATTCAAGCTGGGGGACAAAACCGATGATCCGTTGGCGATGTACCTTGCTGACATTTATACCGTGACCGCCAACCTCGCCGGCATCCCGGGTATTTCAATTCCATGCGGCGAGACGAAAGAAAAGCTGCCAATCGGAATGCAGATATTAGGAAAGCATTTTGACGAGGTGACGATTCTGCGCCTGGCGCACGCATACGAGCAGGCAGCGTAGTTTTCCGACGGGTTCATAAAACAATCAAAAATCAAGAAGCCGCTAAGGCGGCCAGGTGAGGACACCTGCCCCTACGTGTTCGATTTGATGAGGACGAAACACGCAGGCCCAGACGTCCCCGTCTGGGTGGCCAGCGAAGCTGGCAAGATTTCAGTCGTCCAGATTCGTCCGCTGTTGTCGCAATAGAAGGGTCATGAAAACCGGAGAGCCCGGAGCAGTAAAAATCAAATCACAATAAGGAGTTTCATCTTATGCAGTCTTTATCTTGCATGTCGCAGTTGTGTCTTCCGCAATCAAACCTTAATCCTAAAATGCGATTTACGCTTGTCGCCGTTTTATCCATCGCGCTCGCGACCACTGGTTGCAGCGCGCAATGGATGAGCGTTGCGCTGGCCGACTTGCCCGCGCTGACACAGATGGCGCTGAACATTGCAACGCTGGTTACCACGCTTCAATCTGGAAAGCAGATTGATCCCGCCGAGATAACCGCGGTACAGAATATCTCCGCTGAAGCAATCCGGGATTTGTCATTGCTGCAGAGTCTTTATAACGAATACAAAGCCAATCCCAACGCGAGCACGCTCCAGAAAATTCAAAGCACAATCGCGAATATAAACCAGGGTCTTCCGGTGCTGCTGCAATCCGCGCACATTAGCGATCCCGTCACGGCCGCCAGAGTTTCGGCTGGAGTGAATTTGATTCTCACGACGGTTACGAGCTTCGCCGCTTTGATGCCGCAGCAGAATCCAACCACTTCGCAGACCGTTGCCGGCGTGAAAATTGCGATACCGAACGCCAAGGAACTCAAGGCGCAATGGAATCAGGAAGTGTGTGGCGGCATGGCTAACGCAGGAACGCCGGCGATGAATGCCTGCGTGGTGAGGTAATTTATGAGCCTCCCCGTCATCGCGATTACGAATGCATCCACTTGCCTCAGCGACGCGCAGGTGCAGTCGGCGATTCCATCTTTGCAAAAGCAGGTGAGCCGTGATTTCAATTCGTATTGGGATCTGGATTGCTCGCTAACGTTCCTGCAAAAAAAACAATCACTAACCGCAGGATGGTGGCAAATTGTCGTAACGGACGATCCCGATCAGGCTGGAGCGCTGGGCTATCACGAGCTTACAAACGCTGGCGCTCCGCTGGGAAAGGTCTTTGCCGCTCTCGATATTGAGAGTGGTTCATCGTGGAGCGTGACCCTAAGCCATGAGCTACTGGAAATGCTGGGAGATCCATGGATCAACTGGTGCGCCGAATCACCAGATGGAAAATTGTTTGCACTCGAAGTATGCGATGCGGTGGAAGCCGATCATTTGGGCTACGAGATTGATGGCGTGATGTTGTCGGATTTCATCACGCCGTCATGGTTCGAACCCACGGAAGCGGATCGAGTTGATTTCATGAAGAGGATTTCAAAGCAACTCGAACTGGCTCCCGGAGGATACATTTCAGTTCTGGATCCAGGCAAAGGTTGGACACAGCTCTCGGCAGAAAGTCTGGGTGGCGCCGCGATACCGTCCGGCAGCAGAAGGTCGCGCCGTGCCATGGACAAATCTGAGTGGAGGAGGAGCGTGCGGTAGCGAAACCGTTTGTTACAAGCCATCGATGACCGGATTTGCCCGGACCAGATTTCCGGCGCTCGGGCAGGTTCGGTTATTTCTTTCCCAGATTGCTGCCGTTCTTGGCCGCCTGCCGCTGTTGCATGGCGACAATGACGACTTTGAGCATGTCGTCCCAGGGAGCGGGTTTTCCGGTCCATATTTCGAACTGGCGCGCGGCCTGATGCACGAACATCTCGATCCCCGGAATCACCTCGACTCCGCGATCTTTTGCGAGTCTCACAAGCTGGGTCTCCGGGGGATCGTAGATCATCTCGAAAAGATAACGTGCCTTGATCTCGTCGGCGTTGAGTGGCGACTCGCGAGTATTTGTCATGCCTACCGGTGTGGCGTTCACGATGACGTCAAAACTCAGCTTCTTGAGATCGGGACGCTTGATGGTGCGGGCTTTGGCCTGGCGGGCCAGTTTTTGCGCCGGAATAGCACTGCGATTGAGGATGTAAACATCGGCGCCGCGCTCTTTCAATCCGAAGACTGCTGCACGGGCGGCGCCTCCTGCGCCCAGAACCAAAATTCTTGACTTGTCCAGAGTGATCCGCTGCTCCAGCGGACGAACTACGCCGACTGTGTCGGTATTGAAACCGTAGAGTTTGCCATCCTGTGCCCGAACTACCGTGTTGCAAGCGCCGATTTTGGTTGTCTGAGAGTCGGTATTGTCGAGGTGGGAGACGATTGCCTGCTTATAGGGCATCGTGATCGAAACCCCGTGAATCGGAATCTCTCGAACGCAGGTCAGCAAATCCTTCAAAGTCTTTGCGTGCAGCGCGACATACACTCCATTGACGTTTTCACGGTTCAGCGCCGCGTTCATGATGGCCGGCGATAGAGAATGTGCGACTGGATCTCCGGCCACTCCGTAGACGCGAGTGGCCGCGTCAATTTGCTCGATTCGATAAGTGTTGCGCAACTCTTGCGCGGTAATCTGTCCGGGAGCGGTTTTCTCGTCCGGGCTGGCGGCGGCGAAAGTGAACATGCTGCCTGCGCGCACTCCCAGCACACGGCTAATGATTCCCTGTTCGGCCATGCACAGGCCGATCAAAGAATACTTATCGCTGTTTTCTTGCAGGAACTTCATGATGGCTACATTGTCGGAAAGGCTGGTGGCTGTTGAGACAATCTTGTAGAAGTCGGCGGGGATAGACACCATCTTTGCTAACGTCTCATCGAGATTTTTTGTGCCACGGAAATCGTGATGAGAAAGAATAAGCGCCGCCTTGGAACGTAACTTGTGTAATTGCTGGGGGTTGCACCGGACCGCGCTCTGCAACTCCACATCAACAAGTTGGCAGCCCGCAGCCGATGACTTGGTCAGGATATCTAACTGCGAGACTATGGATCCCCGGAACTTACCATCGCTCGCTACGCGGCGGCACGTAGCAATTGCCGTCACGTGGGGATGGTGATCGGTAAATTTCTTGATCTTGGGCAGCGCTAGCGCAGGATGTGCGAGGTAGTCCAACCTGAACTCAATAAACGTGTTATCGCGTATCAGCGCCTCCGCCTTCTCGACCATATCAGAGGCGTCTGCGCCAGTGACGGCCACGCAAACGCGCGGGAGTCGCTGGTGCAGGAGCTTGGCTGCGAAACTGTTAGGGGAGGCTGTCATCGTTAAGAGTAGGTCGGCGCGATATTACAGGCGTGTAATTCCAGATGCAAGAACGGATTAACAATTCTCGCAGGCAGAACCAATTGACCTACATGGTCTTACACCGCCGTAACCTTGACCGGGAGAGTTCGGGTTGTTACTGTCCAGACTGAAAGCCTTTTATTTACTTCACTTAGAGGATGCCAAGGCCGGGAAACTGGGCGGCGTGGCTCCAGAGGTAACATGAAGAAAACAGGATTGTTGCTGGTATTAGTATTGTTGGCTGGGGCAACTGCCCAGGATGTTTCAACTGCGAGCGGCCGAGAGGCTCCGCAAGGCACGCTTCCCACTACGGTCAGTTTTCCAACTGAGAGAGTTCAGACGCCAACCTATGCGGATATGTACTGCTCGGGATTTCTAAGTCCCAAAGTTCTCCCAAACGCGAATTTCGTGGCTGGAGGTTTACAGACTCCAAGCACCACTAAGTTCGTAAATGGAGACATGGTTTATCTTGCGGGCGGTGGCTACCAAAGTGGCCAGGAATACACCATTGTCCGTGAACTCCAGGACGTAAACGAGTACCAATTATTCCCCGGACAGCATGCCGCAGTGAAAGCAAGCGGCCAGCCTTACGGAGAAGAAGCGCGGGTCCGCATCGTGGATACGCGCAGCAAGATGGCCATCGCACAAATTGAATTCAGCTGCGACCCGGTAAATCCCGGGGACTTTGCGGTGCCTTTTGTGGAGAAGCAGACGGTAGGGTTTCATCCTCAAATACGCTTTGATCGCTTCTTGCCTCGCAACAACAATGTGTCCGGCAGGATTTTGATGGCCAAGGACTTTGACTCACAATTGGGGACTGGCCTCAAGATTTATATGAATGTAGGCTCCAATCAGGGCGTGAAGGTTGGAGACTACTTCCGTGCAGTACGCTCCTACACCGCGGATTTGCACGACCCGGTAGATTCCCTGTCGTTCAAGGCATCCACTTCGGAGGATACTCAAAAGAAGCCGCCATCCATTGAGCCTAATTTCTTTAACAAAACCAATGGGCCGAAAATTCACGTGGCTGACCTGCCACGCCGTTCGGTCGGAGAAATTGTAGTCATCGGTACAACGCCGACGACTTCGACGGGCATGATCGTGTTCGCCGTGGAAGATGTCCACCTCGGCGACGGCGTGGAGTTAGACCCCCAATAGGCCGAACACAAAAATTAAATTCCATAGGGGGAGGATCTCAAGATCCTTCCTCTGTTTTTCAGACCGTCCTGCCGCTGGTGGTTTATGGCAGACCGTTCCGGACCACGTCCCGATCTCCAAAGATTTCGGCAGTGAATACCTCGACGGTTGCGCCAGACTTCCACGCGTCGAGTGGCAAGCCTGCCTTTTTGCAAGTCTGCTCAAGAAAAGTTACGCGGTCCCAACCGTGCTCCAACGGCACTTGGGGTAAGAGCAGCCCGCGCCGTCCATCCTTGCTCACCAGCAGGCCATGCATTCCGAGTTCCACTTCTTCAGGCGCCCCCCGTTTCAGCGGAGAAAGAATGCTCAGAGATACTTCAATTTCGCGGGCTTCCTCGAGAGTTAGAACGCGGAAGCGCGTGTCTTCGAAAGCCGCGCCCCGCGCAGTTTCGACAATTGCGCGATGAAGAGGCGCAGTGGGCAGGGGGTAGCCAACACAGCCGCGCAGTTGGCTATGAAGATAGATCGTTGTAAATGCTCCGCGAGGCGCGGCGAAGCGCGCGGAGGGAAGAAGGATGGTAATTTCCCGGTGTTCCAGCGCTGACAAGATCGCCTCGTGAGCTAAGGTCAGGAGTTGGCGGCGTTCCAGATAGGTGAATTCATTCGGGCAGGGAATCCCGGCATTTCCTGGAGCCTGCGAATCATTCGATTGCGTGGACATCCCGCTTCCTACGCCGGCTGAGGACGAAGGCACGCCGCCGTCGCTTAACCACTTGCCGGTCAATCTTCGTCCAGAACGCGGCAAAGTAATCCGTGGCTGATACGAGTGAAAGCAGAACCATGAAGCCGATGGCAAAGCGGGCGATCCAATCCACGGGAAAGAAATACGGCCCGTACACCGGCCACTCAGTCCAGCGATGGTCAAGAATTACTGCCACGACTGAAACAATTTGCACAACCATTTTGAACTTACCCAAGTCGCTGGCTTCAATCGTGAAACCTTCAGAAGCGGCGATAGAGCGCAAGCCACTTACCAGGAATTCCCGGCCTATGATGATGACGGCGATCCAAGCCGGAACCAGTCGCGGATTGAACTGCACCAGCGTGATAAAAGCCGCTGCGATCAGGAGCTTGTCGGCGAGCGGATCAAGCAACATGCCCATGGTTGTGATCTGACCGCGCTTTCGCGCCAAGTATCCATCAATGCCGTCGGTTATTGAAGCGGCAATGAATAACGCCGACGCCAGTAATTCCTTTTCCCCGTTGATGCTTGGCAAATGCCTGGTGGAGAGAATCCAGATCAACAGCGGGATGCTGAAGATGCGGGTCAGCGTTATGGAATTGGGCAGATTCACAAGAATATCAGCGCGTTAGGCCGGGACTCACGCGGCTTTGCGGCTAGCTGCGATTATCCTCCTCCTTCAACTGTGAACGCAATGAACGTTTGGACTATGTTTCCGAACCGTTGGAGGCAGTATTTAATGGGGCGGCTGGTCCTTTCCATGCTTCTTCTGCTCTTCGGCCTGTCGTTTGAATTCCTGCTCTAACCCGGCGTAGACCTCCGGTATTTTATCCGGGTGCTCAATTAGATCCAGGAACATCGTTCTAATGTTGAATAATGGAAAACCAAAGAACGGGTGATATTGGGACGGTAGGGGAGGGCCACCTGGGTTTCCGGCGGATGGAATAGTTTGAGGCAGATGGACGGCAAGCATGCTTCCGCCCGCCAGGCTCTCGTGCGGATACATTAATAACCACTCGCAGTTTCGGGAATCGAAAATCAGATTTGCGGAAACCACCGCCCATTGCCCCCCATCGCTTGATGACGGTTGCTGACAGTTCCATTCGTAAGCACCTGAAACATCTTTCGTACTGTCAGTGAGTCCGTACCAATCGAGGGCAATTCTTTGCAATCCGCGCTGGTCGGTAAACTGCTTCACTTCCGGGATGGATTGGTTCCAGTCCACGTTCGAATCATTCAGAAGTGGGTAGATGGGGCGCCCGAAGCTCAGCGAGTTCACATAAGGAAAGTAATAGGGATAAGTTCGCAACGCGCTAAACAAGCAACTGCCTGCGAGAATGACAACAAGAGCAATACCTAGTCTGGGCAACACGGAAGCACTTGGACGAAGCTCCTTCAACATCGCCGGCATGGGAGCGAGCAGGAGGATGATCAGAACAATAGGTACGGTAAAGTGACGAATACTGATGTCGAGGTGGCTCAACAGGTCCACAGCGGTAAACACGATGAGAGATACCCACAGAATACGCCAATGCACCCGAACTTCATTCGTAACGGTTGACTGACCTGCGACGCGTTTTCTGAATAGAGCAACAATTAGAGCCAGCAGCAACAATCCCAAAAAACCCAACGGCGATTTCAACAGAAAGACCACGGGGTAATAGAACCAGACTCCGTGCGGGTAAGCGTGCCCAAGAATAAATGTGGGACGGCTGGCGGTGATGAGGACCATGAACAATCCCCGCAGAAAGAGCCAGACAGGCATCAACAAGCGCCGTAGGGGAATGAACGCGGGCCGTCCGTGACCCACGAAATCCAAAATGTCAGTAGTCTGACGGATGGAAAAAATAAAATAGAAGGCGTACACAATTCCGGAAGCCCATGCGATACCCCTGAGCGTACACCGCCATCGCAAGCGCCTCCAGACACGCTGTTCCGGCTTGCTGCTGGGCTGACCCGCGACCGGCCACCAGCGCGTGGTGAAGGCAAAAATACCGAAAGCGAGAAATAAAATTCCAGCGGTAAACTTTGAAAGAATCGCACCCGCCAGGCACAATCCGAATAGAAATGATTTCTTGCGATCTGGTTCGCCCCAGATTTCGGCGAACATCCACAAGGCCAATAGACTAAAAAGCGTGACCGGTATGTCGGTGTGCACTAGGGGGCCAAATGCCAGAAACGCCGGATAGCTGACATAAACGACGAGGCAAAGCAGGCCTCCCCAATAACCCCCTAAGCGGCGCGCTATCGCGAACAGGGACCAGCCCAAAGCCAGGGCGAGCAAGAGCATGGGAAACCTGGCGCACGCCACGGTACTTGCCGGATCGTTCCAATGGTTCAACACCCACGCCCCGAAGACCCACTGGCAGAGATAGGATCCAAAAAACTTTCTCTCACCGAATGTCCACGAGATGTGGGAATAGTCCGCATGAGTTCCGCGGATCACCAGAGGAATTACGGCCCAAACTTTGGCGAGGGGCGGATGCTCTTCGTTCATTCGAAGGTCCAGTCTTTGCACGTAACTCAGGCCAGCCCCGATGTGCGCGACTTCATCCACAGTGACGGACTCGCGCAACGCAGCGCCTCCTGCGAGGACTGCCATTAGAAGCAGAAATAATCCAGCGATGATTGAAGAGAATCTATTTGATTTTGGGGACGGATTATCCTCTGTACGCAACTTAGAAGTAGTCATTTAGCCTGGCTCTGGTGGGATGCGAAGCGAGCCATTGTATCCGGGATTGGCAATGGTTGTGAAGAAGCGTGCTGACGCGATCGCCGCATCTGACGGGCAAACATTGCCATTTCTTGCGCTGGCCGCATAGAATCTCTATATTCGGGCGTTCGATACGAACAAGAACAGGAAAAATTGAACAAGGTCATTGCCATTTATCCTGGTTCGTTTGATCCACCTACGAACGGTCATCTGGATTTAATCGAACGTGGGAGCAAGATTTTCGACGAACTGGTGGTCGCAATTCTGCGGAACCCGGACAAAGATCCTTTGTTCAGCCTGGGGGAACGGCGGAATATGCTTGAGGAACTTACGCGACACTTCAAGAATGTTCGGGTGGATACTTTTGATGGTTTGACAGTTGACTATGCGGCGTCCGTCGAAGCCAGCGCCGTATTGCGAGGGATTCGTGCTCTTAGCGATTATGAGTATGAGCTGCAAATGGCGCTTATGAACCGCAAGCTGGCCCCTCACCTGGAAACGGTGTTCATGATGCCGGCGGAGCAGTATTCTTATCTGAGTTCAAGGCTGGTTCGGGAAGTGGGACGACTGGGCGGCTCGATTCGAGATCTTGTGCCCGAAGCCGTCGAGCAAAAATTGCGCGAGAAACTTGATCCCGCCGTTAAGCTTCAGGGATCTATGAAGCGGAGATTATCCGAACACAGGAAGAAGACAGGAAAGGGAGCATGACACCAGTTACCGAAGCAGTTCCAGCAGTGAAACTTACCGCACGCATCAATCGCATTGAACCATCGGCAACCATGGCTGTGGTAGCGGAGGCGGACAAGCTTCGCCAGCAAGGCATTGATGTTGTGGACTTCGGCGCGGGAGAACCGCATTTTCCGACGCCGCAGCATATTAAAGACGCAGCCATCGCGGCCATCCAGAACAACTTCACGAAATACACCGCCGTGGGTGGGACCACCGAACTGCGTGACGCCATTATTCAGCGTCATGCCGCCGACTTCGCTTCAAATTATCGCCGCGAAGAATCTATTGCATCGGTTGGCGGTAAGCATGGATTGTTCAACGCGATTCAGGTGCTGGTGGACCATGGCGACGAAGTCATTCTGCCGGTGCCGTACTGGGTTTCGTTCAAAGACATCGTGCGTTATGCGGGCGGAAATTGCGTCCTGCTTGAAACGGACGAAGAGCAAGGTTTCAGGATCACTGCGGAGATGGTGGCGAATCTGGTGACTTCGCGCACCAAGCTGATTATTTTGAATTCGCCGTCAAATCCCTCCGGTGCCGTAATGACGCCTGAGGACATGCGCGAAGTGATTAGGTTTGCGTCCGAACGCGGCATTTGGGTTATTTCCGATGAATGCTACGTATATCTGAACTACACGGGCCGGCAATTTTCGGTTGGCTCGTTGCCGGAATATCGCGAACGAATGGTGATTGTGGGTTCGCTCTCGAAGACGTACGCAATGACGGGATGGAGGCTTGGTTACGTGCTCGCTCCGGCGCAAATTGTCAGCGCGATGCAAAAGTTGCAAAGCCAGTCCACTTCGAATCCGACTTCGATCGTGCAGAAGGCGGCCGTGCAAGCGCTCAAGGGGCCGCAACAGTGCGTCGAGGAAATGCGCCAGGAATACATCAAGCTTCGCGATCACGTGGTGAAGGGTCTGCGCGCCATCCCGGGAGTGAAATGCACTTTGCCTGAGGGCGCGTTTTACACATACCCCAACGTTTCGGCATTTTTTGGACGCGGAGGGGTGAACTCAGCCGCGGATTTAGCCGGAAAATTATTGCGCGAAGCGCATGTGGCCACGGTGCCCGGGGAAGGGTTTGGGACAAAAGAACACATTCGCATTTCTTATGCTACCTCGACAGGCGAGCTTGATCGTGGCTTGGAACGAATGCGCAAGTTTCTTTCGTCACTATAAGAAAGGCGATGTTCGAGGCAGCCTCTCTGCGTCGGTTAGCTTCTAACGCGCGATGCCTAAATCTGCCTTGTTTCTTCCCGCAAGCGCGTCGCCTGTCCCCACGACATGAGCGATTTATACCCATTACTGACGCACCCTATCTTCGATCCTCGCCTATGGGGAACTCAGGATTTGTCTCCTATTTATTCGGGGCACCGCTTCGATGAAAAAATTGGCGAAGCGTGGCTAACCGGGGACAATTGCAAAGTCGCAAATGGCCCGTTGAGGGGGAAGTCGCTATCGGAACTAAGCGAACAGTACGGGCCGGCATTGATCGGGAATTCTGCCAGGAATCAAAAGCAATTTCCCCTGCTCATGAAATTTCTTTTCCCTCACGAAAAGCTTTCGGTTCAGGTGCATCCGGATGACGCAAGAGCGCAAAAGATTGGACAACCATGCGGAAAGACAGAATGCTGGTACGTGGCTCACGCCAAACCCGGTGCTCAGGTCGGACTAGGGCTGAAACCAGGCGTGACCTTGGATCAGTTTGAAGCAGCAATTCACGACCAACGTGCCGAAGACCTTCTTAACTGGCTGAACGTTTTCCCCGGCGAGATGATTTACGTGGCGGGCGGGACGGTGCACACACTCGGGCCTGGCTCAATTATCGTTGAGACACAGCAGCAGTCAGACACGACATACCGGCTGTATGACTATGGGCGTCCGCGAGAGTTACACCTGAAAGAAGGGCTGGCTTCGGTAAAGGAAAAAGTAACGTCTGGAAAAGTCGTGCGGCCAGCGCCAGCACAAATAGAGGGCACTCGCAATACTCATTCTCAGATGATCGCCGCTCCTCATTTTACGGTGGATCTCTATCAGCTCAAAGATACACAGGAGTTCGAAACGAATTCCGGCTCCGGAGTCACATCGGTCCAAATTCTGGTCGCGGTAGAAGGTTGTGGAATCGTGGAGGGCGATGGAATGGAGAGCGTCACCCTGGCGAAGGGCGACGCGGTTGCTGTGCCCGCGGTTATTGGTGAGTTTCGTGTGCGTCCCCAATGGTCAATCGAGTTATTAAAAAGCAGCGTGCCCGGAAAAGCTGTGCCGGAACCCGTCACACGAATGTAACTTTGCTCGCGATTAATTTATGGCGACGAAAAATCTCAATTTCTATCCGGTAATTCTTGCTGGCGGACGCGGCACACGTTTCTGGCCCTTGAGCCGCAAGCGTCGCGCCAAGCAGCTACTCGCGCTGGATGGCAAGCAGACGATGATTCAGCAAACCATGAGCCGCCTCCTTGGTTTGGCTTCGCCACGACGATTTTGGGTAATCACGAACAGCGACCTGCGGCAGGAGATTGTGCGCCAGTTGCCGCGCATCGAAAGGAAACAAATTCTTGCGGAGCCAGTTGGGCGAAACACCGCTCCGGCAATCGGTCTCGCGGCTTTCATTCTGGAGCGCACTTCGCCGCAAGCGATAATTGGGATGTTTCCTTCCGACCACGTCATTAAGAGCAAAGACGAATACGCGAATGTTTTGAGGAAGGGCATCGAGATCGCCGCGGCAGGCGATAATATTGTGGTTCTGGGAATTCGCCCATCGCGCGCGGAAACAGGTTACGGCTATATTCAGGCGGGTTCAGCCAGTTCCAATGGAGCGTTGCGGGTTCAGCAGTTTACCGAAAAGCCTGACGCCACGCGCGCGGCTGAATTCGTTTCCGCGGGAAACTATTACTGGAACGGCGGCATGTTTCTGTGGAGCACGCACACATTGGCCAATGCACTGCGTGAGCATTTGCCAAAGACTGCGCCGGTCCTGGAACAAATTGCGGCTGCGTTCGGTACGTCAAAATTTTCACGCACTTTTGAGCGGCTTTATTCACGCTGCGAAAATATTAGCATTGACTATGCGGTACTCGAGCCGCGTTCCGCAAAGGGAGAAAGCAGATCGAATATCTTTTGCCTGCCCGTCGATTTTGGATGGAACGATCTCGGCTCATGGGCGGCGCTTCATGAACATCATGTGGCAAAACGCCCCACACAAGATAGCAACCTAATTTCCGGCGAGGGCATTTTCACGCTGAATGCCGAAGGAAACTACATTCATGCTCCGGGGAAGTTTGTGGCGGTGGTCGGCGTAAACAACCTCGTAGTTGTAGAGACCAAGGATGCATTGCTGATCACTACTCGTGAGCACACGCAGGATGTAGGCAAAGTGGTGAAGTACCTCGACGAAAAGAAACTTGATCGTTTGGTTTAGAGAGCCGTTCCAAGTCCGTGATTCCAGCTATGGCACAAACCATCAAGTTCGGCACCGATGGATGGCGCGGTATTATCGCCGACGATTTTACGTTTGAGAACGTAAGACGCGTCGCGGGTGCGATTTCATCATACGTGCTCAAGCACGAAGACCGGGCCCGAGGGATAGTTGTCGGTTACGATACGCGCTTTGCGTCGAAGCAAGCGGCCCGCATCACCGCTGAAGCTATCGCCGCTGCGGGAATTCCGGCGACACTTGCCAGCGACTACATTCCGACTCCCGCCATTTCCTTCGCGGTAAAGAGTCGTGGAGCAGCTGGTGGCGTGATTATTACGTCCAGCCACAATCCATGGAATTGGAATGGGGTGAAATTCAAGGGCAATTTCGGTGGTTCCGCGACTCCAGCAATCATGAAGATCATCGAGGACGAACTTCATTCCGGCGCAGCACCGAATGCGCAAAAAGCGCAGATCGAAGAAGTAGATTTGAAAGAGCCGTACATCAAAGCTATCTCGCAGTTTGTAGATCTCGGTTTGATAGCGAAGGCAAACTTTAAATTTGCTGTGGATTCCATGTATGGCTCCGGTCGCGGGGTACTGGCACAGATCTTTGAAGGGCAGGGCATCCGGCACATTGCTATTCGGCAGGAATTGAACCCATTATTCCCCGGCATCAATCCCGAACCCATCGAACCGCACATAGCCTTGCTACAGCAAACGGTGATCAAAGAAGGCTGTCACGCCGGCTTTGCGACGGACGGGGATGCGGATCGCCTCGGCGCAGTTGCGGAAGACGGAAGTTTCGTGGATTCGCACAAAATATTTTCCGTCATCTTGCGCTGGCTGCTGGAGCGGAAGAAATGGCCCGGCGAGGTCGTGCGCGCATTCAACACAACTCGCATGCTGGATCGCATTGCAGCCCGGCACGGCCGCAAATTGAACGAGTGTCCGATCGGTTTCAAATACATTGTCGATCTGATGATGGAAAAGGAAATTATGATTGGCGGCGAAGAGTCGGGAGGAATTGGATACTCACGCTTTCTTCCTGAGCGCGATGGCATTCTGAATTCTCTCGTGCTCGCAAATGTCATGGCGGAAGAACGCAAGCCGCTAGGCGAACTAGTGGCCGACCTTCAGCAGGAATATGGTCCGCATTTTTATGGACGCCGCGACTTGCATGTTCCTGATGAAATCAAACACAGCGCAATCAAGCGCGCGCGAGATGAAGAAACGGAGCGGCTCGGGAACTACTCCGTTCTGCGCAAAGAGAATCTCGATGGCATCAAGTTTTTTCTTAACGCGACAACGAACGGCAATGGCGCGGCTGCCTGGGTTTTATTTCGAGCCTCCGGAACGGAACCATTGCTGAGAGTTTACGCAGAAGCGGCATCTCCTGAACTTGTCAGCGAAATACTTGCCAGCGCTGAATCTTTTGTTAGCCTCGCATAAAGGCCGATGTTCTCATCTGCATGGCAGTCCAAAGCTCTGCAACAATCTCGTCCTTTCGATTGAAAACTTCCGTGCACCAATCAGCCGCTATTGCGGCATAATCAAGACAGCATGATGAGTCTTGCAGAAACGTCCCCGGCCCCATCCGATTCGCCTGAAGCACGCCGCTACAACCGTATTCACCGGTGGTTGGGTATTGCCGATTTCATGCTGGGGCTCGGCCTGTTACTTTTGGTGTTGTTCACAGGATGGACCGGTACACTTCGCGACATTGCCTACCGCTCTGCCTTTCAAAATTACACGCTCGCAGTCTTCCTTTACGTGCTGATGTTGATGGCAATCGGCAAAGTGCTCGGAGCGGGTTTGGACTACTACGGCTTTCGCCTGGAGCATCGCTTCCATTTGTCGAATCAGAATATTGCCTCGTGGCTGTGGGATGAAACAAAGGGTTTCATGGTTGGGATCGTGCTTGGCGGAATCGTCGTCGAACTCTTGTATTTTATTCTTCGTGAATATGCTCAGCATTGGTGGCTTCTGGCGTGGGCCGCATTCATGGTTTTGTTCGTGCTTCTCGCCCAACTGGCCCCGGTAATTTTATTTCCCATTTTTTATAAATTCGAGCCGCTCGACAACGATGACCTCAAACTGCGCCTGGTTCATTTGGGAGAGCGAGCCGGTACACGCGTTCGCGGCGTTTACAAATGGAATCTCTCGGAAAAAAGTAAGAAGGCCAATGCCGCGCTAACCGGATTGGGAGGCACGCGACGCATTATTCTAGCTGACACTCTGCTTGACAATTTTTCTGCCGACGAAATTGAAGCCGTGCTTGCACATGAGCTCGGACATCACGTGCATCGCCATATTCTCAAAAGTATTGCGATGCAAGCCGCCACGACGTTCGTGGGATTTTGGGCCGCGAATTGGGTCCTTCACTATGCCGTGGATCGCCTGCACATGTTCGAGACATTATCGGATTTTGCGAATCTGCCTTTGCTCGTTCTGGTATCCACCGTCTTGTCGTTTTTATTGTTGCCGGCGCTGAACGCCTATTCGCGCTATAACGAGCGTCAAGCCGACCGCTACGCCTTCGAGTCTATCGCCAGCGTTGTTCCGTTTATCTCGTCCATGAATAAGTTGGCCGAGCAAAACCTCGCCGAGCGCACTCCTTCGAAATGGGTGGAATGGTTTTTTCATTCGCATCCGGCAATTTCGCGGCGAATCGCGGCGGCCCAAGCCTGGACGCCGTAAGCTTTCAACATCTGCCGCGGAGAAGCTTTTCCACATTGCGAAGATCATCCTCGGTGTCCACGCCCACGGAATCGTATGGCGTTTCCTTTACTAGAATCGGTATGCCGTTCTCCAAAAACCGCAACTGCTCAAGCTTTTCACTGCGTTCAAGTAAAGATTCTGGAAGAGATACAAAGCGGTCTAGAGCGGCCCTCCGATAAGCATAAAAGCCAAGATGCTTGAAATATGTGGCTCTTCCTGCGCCGTCGCGATTATATGGAATTGGGGCTCGCGAAAAATAGAGCGCTCTTCCGGAAGCGTCAGTCACCACCTTCACGACGTTAGGATTGTTGATGTCCGAAAGATTCGCGGGTGTCTTCAAGGTGCCCACTGCAACATCAGGATCGGACATCAACTCGATGAGCGCGGAAACATGGTCTGGCCGCGTCAGTGGTTCATCTCCTTGCACATTGAGATAAACGTCCGCTGGGATTAAATTCGAGATTTCGTGCACGCGCTCAGTCCCGCTGCGATGAAACGCCAATGTCAACTGGGCCTTGCATCCATGCTGGCGGCAAACATCCAGGATTTCGTCCGAGTCGGTCGCGACCACGACATCGTCGAGTTGGGTACATGCCCGAACAGCTTCGTACACGCGAATGACCAATGGCTTTCCTGCGATCTCACGGAGCATCTTCCGGGACAGCCGCGTTGAGGCGATGCGCGCGGGAATGACGGCAAGGGTTTTCATCTTCGCTTATAGTTTCGTTTTTTGCCGCTGCCTTTTCAATGGCGCATATAAAACTTCGTTCCAATTGCCTGGCTTGGAGCGCCACGTTGACGCTAATTTTAGCCCACTCTTAGAATCAAATGATTGCTGTGCCTCGGGGACGCACCTAGCGGCGCGGGTGAGCTTATTCCGGGCTCGCCGTCATGGAGGCGCGGTGTCCAGTCGTCGTCGCCCAATATTTAATCCATTGCCGGCGGATGCCGTTGGCTCTCTCGATGAGTTCGCGGGTCGGCTTTTGGCCGTGTTCAACAACGACCACGATTCCGGTGTTGAACTTTATTTGGGAGTGGCTAACATCTGGTACGCGCGGTCCCTCGCTGGCGATCGCGTCTTGAATCGTAACCTTGGTTCGGTCGGCTTTGAATATCGGATGACCGTTCGCGTCGTTGCCCGAGGGCACAAGGTTCCTCAGAATGAAAAAGTCAGGGACTTCTGCCGCCGAGATCAGGCCCATTAAATACAAATCAAGATAAGAATATCCTGTGGCCGGAACGTAGTAGTCGTCATCCAGTTGGGTGTATGTGCCATCGAAGTTGTCCTGCCAGACGCCTCCGCCCATTGCCGATGCCTCTGTTGGCCTCTGATAAGGAAATGCCACGCAGGCTTGCAAGATCCTGCGACGGAGCCTTATCGCTTGACGCGGAAGGATGCGTATCGAAGAAGACGCGGTACGCGACGCCTCTGACAGCCGGATCGCCATCCGGCGGCACCGGGCCTCGGGTTTCAAAAGTGACCTTCAGGAGAAGACCGTCAATGACCGAAATCTTCAGGTTGCGAAGGTCAAGGTTCGCAACGGCCGCTGGATGCGGCTCGGCAGGAATTGTCGAAACAGTGATTGTCGAAACAGTGATCGTCGCAAGCGGCTTCTCCTCGCCGGAGAGCATTGGGTAGACGCCAACAATGGCATCCTTGGCAGCGATCTGATTGTAAGAGAACTCGATCGCGCCGTTGCGATGGAGCACCGCCTGAAAGCGATTGATGGTCTTATACCAGGTGAAATCCTGGATATTGCCAAAAGGCTCAGTAAGGTCCCACGTGATGACTATACGATCGGCAAGTTCCTTGACGTAATGAGGTCCGCTGGTCCGCGGCTTGAAGAAAACGCAGATGGCGGGAACGGTGTTGACTAGGGTGCCGACTGCTTCTCCCAACGGGTCGAATCGCCCTATGGAGACTCCAGGTACACGACCGCGCGGACTAGGGCCCTCGAAGCCTTCGCTGCTCTCGCTACCCTCGCCAAAACTTATTGATCCCGTGGTCCCGACCAAGAATGAATTCCAATTCTTGCCGGAAAATGGGAATGCGAAGTTGTGCAGGGTTACCTCAGCGCCAGTCAGTTCAGGGCCGAACTCCGGGTCCCATTGCAAGGCCGTATTCTCGACGCGATACGCCGAACCTTCAGGAGTAAAGCGCAGTGTGCGTCCGGCCATGTCGAAGAGGTTTGCTTTTCCTAGTGCTCCCTCATTCAATTCCATGACGATAAGATTGCCGTCAGTCGAGGCCTTGCCGATAGAGTGTCCCGGCCGACCCGATTGGGCATTTGCAAGGCCGAGTTGGATGAATAGAGTAGATATGGTTAACACTCCAATTCGTAATGAGCAGCGGCTTTGTCTGGTCACCGAAGACTCCATCGTTTGGAATGGATAAAGTATCCTAACACGCACCTCGAGTGAAATAGCGACGATCCTAGAAATGTCTTATTTCCTTGTCACAAGCGCTTTTACCAGGACTCCTCTTCCTACGACACCGAGCAACTTCTGCTACGATGACCTTTTGGTGAGGTGGGTTATGCCCCAATTCGTGATCGAGCGGGAGATCCCGGGAGCAGGTAATTTATCGGATGCGGAACTGCAGGCAGTCGCCAAAAAGTCAGTTGGCGTGCTGAAGGATATGGGACCTGAGATCAAGTGGCTTCACAGCTACGTCACGGGCGACAAAATCTATTGCGTGTACTTGGCGCCCGACGAAGAAACGGTTCGTGAACACGCACGCCGCGGGGGTTTTCCGGCGAATCGCATCTCGGCTGTGCGGCGCATGATCGACCCCAACACCGCAAATTGAGTTAAGCAGAGTTTCTACTGCGAGTTGCCGCGTTGCCGTCAAGCGCTTCACGGACCGCTTGCTCCACTGGCATCGCCCAGCCTTCCATCCAAGCCGTCAGTCCTGCATCGCTGCCCAGCGTTCTGCGCGCGAAATTCAGGGCTTTTTCCAGCCTCGGTTGCTCGGTGAGACTGAGCGGTGCGCCCAATCGTTGGCGAAGGGCGGCCGCCGCCCCTGCCAGCTGCAGCGATTGTTCGGCGTTCGATTGGGAAGCGGCACTTACGGCGAGACATTCGAGCGCCCGTGCGATCCCGCGTTTGTGACCCAACTCCTGGAACATTCTTATGCTCTCGCTATAGAGACGACGCGCCTCGGCGTTGTTTCCCTGATCGCAGTTTAAACTTGCCAAATCGGACAGGGCGCTCGCAATTCCCCATTGATCCCGCAGTCGCCGGAATGCCGCCAGACTCTGTTCACAAAATGAGCACGCCGCGAGCGTGTCCCCTTTTTCCCGTGCGACGTCGCCTTGGTAATTCAGCGTCCATGCGACTCCTGCTCCATCCTCGGTCTTTTGGAACATCGTCAGGCACTCGTCGTAAAGCAAGGACGCACGCGCGTATTCGCCCTGCAACTTCATTACGTTAGCCAGGTTGCTGAGGGCGCGGGCGATGTCAGCAGAATCGCCGACATCCTTCCATATACCGACACAGCGCTCGAAGAGTTCGGATGCAGCCGCCAGCTCGCCTCGTTCCTGGGCATTTACGGCCAGAGCGTTTAGTGCGACGGCAACACCTCGGTTATCGTCGAGTTCAAGACAGGTCTCCAGATTCTCTTCGAAAAGTTGCCGCGCAGAACTGTAGTCACCCTGCTCGCCCGACAGAACCGCGGCAGCGAAAAGCAGGCGGGCGCGCAGCTTTGGACGCGCCGCGGTTCCCTGCAGCGCGAGCAGCCTTGCAATCGCGTCCCGGCCCTCCGTGAGATATTCCCGCGTTTCCCAGAAGCGAAACAGAGCAGCGCCGAGGCGGAGACCCCACTCGGCATCTCCGGTCTTGATCAGACAATCAAGCGCCAGGCGGAAGTTGTCGTGCTCGACTTCAAAACGGTCGAACCATTCGGGGTGAGCCCCCACGTCCTCGGCACCTTCTTCAGCCAGCACGAGGTAATACGCGGCATGGGCTCGGCGGACGGCCGGCTCATCGTCGCTCTCGACAAGGCGTTCGAGGGCATACTCGCGGATGGTGGAGAGCATCAGGAATCGCGTCTCCGCATCCACTTGCTCCGACTGCTGCACCAGGCTCTTGTCCACTATGGACGCCATGGCGTCGAGAATGTCGAGGCCCAGATCGCTCTTCGTATCGCATACGGCTTCCACGGCCTCCAGCGTGCAGCCGCCGGCAAATACCGAAAGTCTCCGAAAGAGCGTCTGTTCGGCGGTATTGAGCAAGCCGTAACTCCAGTCCACGGTGCTGCGTAGAGTTTGTTGGCGGGTCGGCAAATCGCGGGCGCCGCCGGTCAACAGATTCAGACGACTCTCGAGTCGTGCCAGCATTGCCGACGGCGAAAGAAGCTTGATGCGAGCCGCCGCAAGTTCGATTGCCAGAGGCAGGCCGTCAAGGCGAGTGCAGATAGCCGCCACCGCGGATGAGTTATCCCTGCTTAGCGCGAATTCGTGCTTCACGGATCGCGCGCGCTCCACAAAAAGCGCAACCGCCGGAAGCCGCGAAAGCACATCCAAGGGAGGAATTGATTTGAGGTCTGGCAGGCCAAGCGGAGGGACGGGAAATTCATGTTCGCCATAGACGTGAAGCGGTGCCTGGCTCGTGACCGCGATCTTGAGCTTTGGGCTCGTACTGAGAAGCTGAGTTATCACCGGAGCAGCGGAGACGAGGTGTTCGAAGTTATCGAGCAAAAGAAGCGTCGGCTGATCCAGGCCGCTGACGTAGTCTTTCAATCTTTCATGTGAGGACTGATTCCCGTTTTCACGCACTCCCAGCGCTTGCGCAATCGTGGAGGCGATCAAAGCACTATCGCTCACTACTGACAGCGGAACAAAACAAATACCTCCGGGAAAGTCGGCGTCAGCTTCGTTCGCCACCTGAAGGGCGAGCCGCGTCTTCCCGATGCCGCCCGGACCAGTCAGGGTCACGAGTTGCACGTCCACGCGGCTCAAGAGCTGACGGAGAGCGGTGGTTTCGTGTTCGCGTCCAATGAAGGCTGTGCGTTGCACCGGCAGGTTGTTGGGACGAGGCTCTGAAGGGCGCGCAGTCGCCTCCGCCAGACGATCGCGCACTGCGGCGAGGTCGCGTGCCAAATCCCGGGTGGATCCGTAGCGCTCATTATGGTTCTTGGCCAAGCAGCGCTCAACGATCCAGAGGAAGGGCGGGTGCGCTTGCAACATTCTGGACCCGAGTCGATCCGGCTCATCGCGAAGGATTGCGGCAGTCGTCTCCGCATAACTCTTCTTCTTGAATGCGGGAAATCCGGTGACCATCTCGTAGAGGACCAATCCGAAGGAAAACTGGTCGGAACGAAAATCAACTTCGCCGCCCGTGGCTTGCTCCGGTGACATGTAGCCGACCGTACCCGTTACCGTCCCCTGCCCCGTGTTGGTAGTCGGAGCGTCCGAATCCCGGGCCTGATTAACTCCCAGTAGTTTCGCAAGACCGAAATCTAGAATCTTGGCTGTGTCGCCAGAAACCATTAGATTCTCCGGCTTCAAATCGCAATGAACGATTCCGATCGCGTGCGCTCTGGCGAGCGCGTCGGCAATCTGCGCCGCGATTGCAACCGCTTTGCGGAATGGTATAGGGCCGGAAGCCAACAATTCTCGCACCGTCTCGCCTGTCACTAGTTCCATCGCGATATAGCATGTTCCGTTCACCTCCCCGAGTTCGTAGATCGTGACGATGTTTGGATGGTTGAGCGCGCCGGCGGCGCGGGCTTCCTTCTCGAAGCGCGATAAAGCCTCCGGTTGAGAACCGCGCTCTAGCAGGAGAGTCTTGATGGCGACCTCGCGTTCGAGGCGAGTGTCCTTTGCGCGGTAAACCTCGCCCATGCCGCCAGTGCCCAATCGCTGGAGAATCTGGTAATTTCCGAAACGCATACCCGGAGACAAGCTGGACGGCACTGATGATGGAGTTTGGGGCGGGTTCATGGACCTCGCTCTGGCGCAGCTATCGGCCTGCCAAAGCTTCTCGCCGCGGCGGGACTGGCTTAGAGATTTGCGCTCGCCGTCATGACGAGCTTCGCGGCAGCTGACCTGAGTTCGTCTATAATACTCCAGATTTCAGGAGACGATGCATGGATGTTCGATCGTTACAACGCCCGCTGAAAGATCGGTACAGGCAGGATCCGGCGAGCTCTCGCATCACGCTGACTGCCCGTAGCAGTCAGACTGACGTGCCCATCGCATGTTCGGTCGACCTGGGGCGGACAATCTACGATGCGCAAGCCCACCAGGGCGTTGGTGGAGCAGGCACCGGAGCCTGCTCTGGAGACCTACTCTTAGGGGCGCTCGCCGCCTGTGCTCAGATCACTTGCCAGATGGTAGCCGCTGCGATGGGAATACCCACCGAGGGAATTGATGTCAGGGTAGAAGGCGATCTGGACCTCCAAGGAACCTTGGGAATCTCGAAAGAAGTACCGGTGGGATTCCAGAGTATTAGAGTCATCTTCGACGTGCGCTCGACGCAAGCAACGGAGCAACAGCTAAGTGCGCTGCAAGCGAAAACGGAACAGTATTGCGTGGTAATGCAAACGTTGCAGAGTCCGCCGAAGATTGAGCACACATGGGCGCAGCGGTAATCGCCAAGTATCCAGAGTGTGTCGCATCCCTCAGTATTCTGGCGCTTTTTGGGATGTTGCGGGTGGTCAAGCGTTCATTTCCCACGAGCAATTGCCTGACGCATTTTCGCCTGAATTGCTGGGAAACTTACCATCAGGTTGAACAATGCCAACACGGCTGGCGCAAGATAGAGCCAGATCCACCCGGGATTGATTAACGATATTGCTTGCTCTGAGGACGTCCCGGCCCCATATGCCCTGAGGACATTAGGTGTTGCGATGTAGGTCAGAATATAAGGCGAGCCGACCCATTTAGTTAGGATGAGCTGAAGCATAAGAAATATCCACGCCACCAGAACCAAACCCCCCGCATAACCCCATTCCCGCGACGTTCCCGGAAATATGATTCCTAGGCTCTTGCCGCCTGTTCCCGGGGCACGCTGAACTGGCAGGCTAGGAAAAACGAAGAGTAAAACTATTAGAACGAGAGTGATCTTGGAAAGCACCCATATAACCCCACCCGCCTTTACAGCCACGCTGGTGACTGCCATATTATTGGGATTCCACTGCCAAGGATGCAGTGGTCCTAGCGACGCGAGGACTAATCGCCTCGACAAAGGGCCTCCGGCAAAAGCATTCAACCACACGCGCCTGGGTGGTGGCGCAACCATCGGAGTATTGCTTGCGTACTGGCGGTGAATCTGCGCCCAATAGTTCGAGGTCGGGAGGCCAAGGTTGAAGGTTGCCTCAGTTAGATTCGAATTCTGCTGCATGGCCTGTCGAAACGCTTCGACAGCATCAGCCGCTCTGCCTTGAATTCGCCAGATCGCTCCAAGATTATTCCAGCTTTCCGCATATTGCGGTGCCTCTTGATAGAGTCGCGTGGCGGTAGCGTAATCTCCGGCCTCCTCGAACGAGAGTGCCATCAGGAAGTCGCGCTCCGGCGTAGGAGACAATCGCTGCTCCAGGAACTGCCGGGTGGAGGAGGATCCAAGACTACCGGAGGCCATACTGATCGGGGCCTCGCCCATCAGCATGGGGGGTGCGAGTGATTGTCCCATCCAGCCGTAGCAAAACCACGAAACCAGAAAAATTAAAACGAAGCCTACTCGTTGGGGCATGCTCCAATACTGGAGGTTGAAGAATGCCAGGCGCTGTCGCACGCCAGCGGGCCTCGGCGCGCTACTCTTTCGATCATATTGTCGCTGCAACCGGTAGCGGATATACGAAACGACCACGAATACCCACCACGCCAAACCACAGGCGATGCTGATGAGTAAGGTAATATCGAACCGAAGAACGAGAGGCTCGAAGATATGGCCGCTGTTTTTACGTGCTTCCTCAGCCCGACTCAGCCAAAGTCGACGTTGATAAGGAGCCGGCGCGGACATAGCGTACTCCTGCCATGCCAAATCTGCCCCCTCTCCATAGGGCATGAGCTGATAGATCCGCTCGGCGATTTCGTCCCTGCGATCAGGCGCGATTTTCTTCGAGTCCACGGGATACAACCAGAGACGCGCAATGATCGAGGTCAAAAGTCGAGGATCGTTTCCGGTTTGGAGAAAATCCCGGTAGCCACGCTCGAATGCCTCGTCCGCAATCCGGGGAACTCTCAGATCCTCCACGAACCCGGAAATGGGTAGGAGCTCCGTATACGAACTCAGTGGCTGGATTGCCTGTTCGAGGGCAGCTTCTGCGCCGGGATCTCCCGCCTCAAGGAGCAGCTTCCCTAGGATTACCCGGAACCAAGGCGAGAAAGGATCTCTCCGGACCTCCTCTTGCACTTCGGGTAAGAGCGCACGGGCGCGATCCGCCGGCAGCGTCTGCTCCCCGTATAGGCTCACGGCTTCGCGCTCGGGAAGTAAGTTCTCTAAGATTGATTCGTGTCCAAGAACGGTTGGGAGTCTAGGCTGGATCGGATCGAAAACGAAAGTGGATGCCGAGCTCTTTCTTCCGGGAGACGGCTCCTCCACAGTAATCTCGACCTTACCGTCCGCCCCTTCTGGCGTAATCCGTGTGATTATTCCGGGCATGAGCCAGCGGCCAAGAACGATACCAGCATCGGTGTCGATCCGACGCAAACATTGCCCATGACTGAAATATGCCTGACCGGTTCCGGTCTTTATCAGGTGAGTTTCATCGACCTTATCGGAAGACGCGGAGCCCGCAAGTCCGTATCGCAGTTTCCAGGGCGCTGGTCCAGCGCCACCGACCTCAATAACCTTGCCAGCCACTCTAATAACTGCGTTAGGCGTACCCCAGAGGAATTTTGGAGCGGAGAGAAACAATAGTATCGAGAGCGTCAAGACAGATCGATTTAGCACGCGCGGTTTGACCGTAGCGTGAGACCCCCCGCGGGACAAAAGGAAGTCAACGCGCTGAACGGATACATTGCGATCACCGAACAAAGTGCACCATGCCCTCATCCTCTTATTTGACACGGAAAAGAGAAAGGATTGACGATTACGTTGGTACCGTCTCGGAGAACGACGCGAAGATGCTCGGGACACCGCTAAGGCACTTCGAGATGTGTTGGTGCCGTTTCTAGCACTTGGGTATTTTGAATGATCCGATTCGGGTTCTGTAGCCTGTTTCGCCGAGCTTGAAATAATCGCCAACGTACCAGAATGTGCAGTCGTCGCTGGGATCAATTGCCGTAGTCGTGTAGTCCTCCCAACGCAGGGTTTTGGTCTGCGCAGCTTCACCATTCGCTAGGACCGTTTCGTGAAACGTCAATTTACCCTTGGGGCCTTTGGCGAGCCGCGCGGCGAATCGTTGCCCGGCGAAATTCGGAGTTCCGCCAAAGGAATATCCAACTCCGATGTCACCTTTCTTGTCCATCGCGATGCTCGGCATCCAGCGGTAGAAGCTATCCGGAGCGTATGTTCCTTGTTGATACAGACGAGGATCACGCTTTTTGTCCAGGCGAAATTCGTACCACCGGACGCCTCCGCCGCCCGCACTGGTCGCGATCGAATGGGCCGCGACAATGGATTCGTGACGCCCAACTCTGCGGTAGACGAGGCGCTGCATGATCTTGTCGCCTTGTACGTCCAGGCGCTGCTCAGTACCGGGCTGAGGAACGCAATTTGTCAATTGGCCGTTGCACAGATAGTGGTAAGGAGCGACTTGAATCTTTTCCGGTCCAATAGCTTTGGTGTTCGACGGATGTTCCCAATCTACGTGGACTTTCCAGTAGTAGATTCCGTCGTCATCGAATACCTTCTTGAGCTGTGTGCCGCCAGCCGCCATCATGATGTTCGGCGCTCCCGCTGGCGGCAAGGTTTGACCGTCGAGGTCGGCATTGTTGAGGAAATTCACGCCATCAATCACGATGCACTGCTCGGTGGCCGGTTTCCCAGCCAGCATCTTTGTGCGGTCCGCGATGCAAACATGTTTCTGGATGACCGTATCTCCGGTGCTGGTTGGAACGTAGTATCCGTCGGGCCAGATCGCAGGTCTGGGATAATCGGGGAATAGCGTTCGTTTAAACGCATAACGATAGTAGGGGCCGAGCGGGTCTTCCGTCGTGCTGACGGCGTAGCACATCGCGAAAGTCCCTTTCGGTTCGGTGGAATTCGGAGGATGCCTCCGTCCGCCCCCGGGCGGTATTGGCGGAGGGTTGGGCGGTAACGCGACCGCGGGTCCTGGCGATACAGGCTCTCCTGGTTGCGGCCAATAGCCGGCTGGCGACGAATGCACATCGTGATTTTTGAATCCGGCGTGGTCACTGTGCCGTCCGGCTCTTGGCCAGCGCGACGCAAGGAGTGCGCCATAGCAGAGCGCGCGTACCCCTCGACTTCGGAGCGATGGCAAAACTCGCAGCGGCTTGCGCCAGTGGGATCGCGTAGCAGTTGGAAAGCCGGGATTTGCGCATCGGAGGGGGCAGGTGGAAGCGGGCCGGATTGTCCGCTTCCCGTGGAAACAATGTCCAAACAGACCAGAACGATGAGCAACAGATCAGGAATACGTCTTGGCAACATGAATCAGCCGGAAGCCTTAAGTTCGCGGACAGACGGAATTGTACAGCGACCGCGTTCTCCCGGGCTGATCGCACGGGAGCAAACCTAACTAATCTGAGTGATGAGTGAAACGCCAACCATAAGAATTCCCCGTTCGACCTATGTGCTCTTTGGATTCGCCGGCTGGGAATTCACCTTCCAGTAAACTGCATACCGCTCGTTAATTATTTTGTACAACGGAACCAGGGTCGCGGATTGCTCTTGCCCGACGGTCTGGAATGTAAGTGGTTGCTTTAAATCAGGGGCTAACCAGCCTGTCGGCCTGCCTGTCTGAGCAGTGATATCCGCTACTTTCGTCTGATCGTTAGGCTTGGGTTGGTAGTCGCCATACATCATCTCTTTAGTGACTGCGTCGAAGCGGCCCGCTAATACCAGAGGTCCATACATCATTGCCTGAACAGTTTCATCGTCGGGCATGGTATCAATGTGCAAGTCCATGGGAAGGCTGAGTTCAATTTTGTCGCCGGTCTTCCAGATGCGGTTCAGGGCTAGGTAGCTGCTTGGACTGCCGAAGGCCGTGAGTGGTGTTCCGTTAATTTTGACGCTGCCTCCTCGTGCCCAATAGGGGATGCGAAGATGAATGCCCATCTGAACGGGGTTCTTCGCCGAGATCGTGATTGTGGTTCCCTGCTGTTCGGGGAAGCGCGTTTCCTGGCGCAACCGAAGGCCCTTCTCCGGCCACTCCAGTTGCGAGTCAACGTAGAGATTCACGTACAGAGAGTCGTCATCGTGAAAGTAGATCGTGTCGGTGAGCTTTGCGTATTCTTCGGATCCAGTCCCGGTGCAACACCAGAATGCGTCGAAGGGCTTGCCGAAAGTCTTCCAATAGCCCGAGGCCAGCGGCAAGTAGTAGATCATTGTCCCATCTTCAGGATTGATTGTTCCCAACCGATGGTTGAAGAGTGCTCTTTCGTAGTAATCCATGAGGCGAGCATCGGCGGACCAACCAAAGAGGTGTCGAGTCAACTTCATCATGTTGTAGGCGCAGCAGTCCTCGGTGGTATTGGTGCTGAGTTCAGTTGCGAGTTTTCCAGGATCGGTATTCCATGACTCGTGATTGCTTGTGCCGCCGGTGCAGTAAGAGCGTTCACTGACAATTTCATCCCAGAAATATTCCGCGATATCGCGATAGCGGCGGTCGCCCGTCAATTCGTAAATCCTGGCGGCTGCGATCACCTGCGGGATGTGAGTATTGGCGTGAAGACCCTTCAGTTCGTCGCGATGGTCAGCAAGCGGATCGAAGAACTCCTTCTTATCGAAACGCTGCGCGAGATGAAGGTAATATGGCTTGCCGGTAATGGCGTACAAATTCGCCAGTGATTCACCCATCCCGCCGTATTCGGTGCCAAGCACCCGCTGCATATGTTCATAGCTCAGCGATTGTGTGTACCCCGCTGTCCACCCCGCCATTTTTTCTGCTACTGCCAGCGCTTGCTCGTTTCCGCAATGAACATACATGTCGAGGTTGCCGGCAATGATCTTGTGAATGGTGTAGAACGGCGCCCATACGCGCTGACGTTCACGAAGCCGGTCAAAAAACTCGATTGGAAAGGCGCTGAGGTAGCCACTTTTCAGCGCATCCTGACACTTCGCCAGTTCCGCTACAACGGTGTTGGCGTTCGCTTTGAGAGTCTCATCGCCAGTGCTGGCATACATGAGCGCGCATGCTGAAAGATAGTGTCCCCCAGCGTAATGGCCGCGAAGCTCGCAGTCGGGCGCTTCCCAGCCCCCCAGAGGTTGAGCTGAAGAGGGAAAGCCTGCATTGATTCTGAAAGTGTGCAGGAGACGGTCGGGCGGTAATGAACGTAAATATTGGAGGTCGGCTTCCATGGCTTGTTTGCAGGGGCCTTCTCCAAGACGAACCTGAGTCATCGGGAACGGCTTGACTTTCCAGGAAACTTTTTCTTCGTTCGTTGTCTTTCCATTCTTCTGAATGGCGTTGACAACCGGATCCTGCGGCGGCGGGCTCGCAAATAATTGTTTGGGTAAAAGAGTTGTGCCGGTCGCGGCAGCCACCGTCGCTATAAATTGTCTACGTGAAAAACTGTTTGATGTCGCCATGAGCCCCCTCGTTGAACGTGCGCGTGTCGGGTGCCAAGCGCAAAAATACAACTGAGAAAAACGATGTCAACGCTTGGATATTGTACTGCAGCGCGTTGTAATTCGAGTAGCCCTCAGCCACCGTGTAGCTCTCGGGCCCGTTGAAGCTTTGCGCATAGGGATTGGCTTGGAAGAAGTTAATTGGATATTCGGCACCGGCTCCCGTAAACCCAATATTGTTTGCGCAGGGACCAAAGGATGAACCAACCAGATTGCATAAATAAGGCGCAGTTCCAGTTCGGAAACGGTCGAGTCGACCCTCACCCACTCATCCGCAAAAAACGCGAATGAGTTGATTGGATAAGAGAGAAGGCTCGCTCGACCCGGTAGTCTTGGTTTGAGGACTAAGGCTCCTGGGGAGGAAGGAGCCTACTCTCAAT